>Ga0157363_1005941_pt1 | contig 11444 bp, 3 predicted proteins | sample AttsexASBM1_FD_111477 | JGI IMG/M metagenome (GOLD analysis project Ga0157363, IMG submission 111477) | Fungus gardens microbial communities from leaf cutter ant in Ribeirão Preto, State of São Paulo, Brazil - Atta sexdens ASBM1 | ecosystem: Host-associated > Fungi > Mycelium > Unclassified ...
CCGTTTTGCCGTGCTGGAGGAGATGAAAAGAGACGGGGGAAAGGGCAAGAACGAGCGGGCGCGCGACAGAGAAAGATGGACGAACCGAGTGGCAACGGCGAGGGTAGAGAGGGAAGGGCAGGGAGGACAAACGTGCGGAGCGAGCGAGAGAGAGAAAGAGAGAGAGAGAGAGAGAGAGAGAAAGAAAGAAAGATAGGAAGTGAGAGGATCGTAGAGACGAAGAGAGAAAGATTTTTCGCGCTCGTAGCTCGTAGCACAGGCTACCAAGTTTTCCGCCCGATCTCTTGAGATTTCAGGAAAGCGTTTCGTGCATTCGGAATACATGCGTCGATCGCGCGATTTTTTTTTTTATTTGTCCAACGCATTTCTCGCGTCCTGGGACGCGGTCGTCATCGTCGTTATCATCATCGTCGCTCTCGACGAAACCACTTTATATTACGATAATTTCCTTCTGTATATCGCAGATGAGTCGCGAGAGACGTTTCCGTTTCTACGAATTGCGTGAATCATTTTTACGCAACGCCTCGTCCTTCTGGTTAGTAGCAAGAATGCAATCATTGGAAATTGAATATTCAGAGAACTTTTTCATACGCGAATAGCATAAAATTAGAGGTTTATTGATATTATATGTTCGAGCGTAGAGAGAGAGAGAGAGAGAGAGAGAGAGAGAGAGAGAGAAAGCGAAGATGCCAAGTAGAAAAAATGCAAGCGACGTGAACAAATCTTAGATCTATCGTCACGATTTACGAACGAAAGTCCATTTTGGAGTTTGGATCTATTGAAAGTCTAAGATCCCAATGAATCGCTATTAATACATAACGATTAATACATAACGGGGTCGTTAGTTACATTGGTATACTCGCGCGATTCCACAACCGACGTTTTTGCAACCTTCGTTCGTGCATACAGAGCTCCGCGATCGGGTGATGAATAAGTTAAACAAAACGTTAGTAGGTCAAACGCCCTGGTCGCGTCCCGAAGTTTCACGCGATAGAGCGTGAATAAATCCATGACGCTCGCTCGCGTCGCCTGCGAGCTGCGAGCGTAAACCAACGTAGAACGCGCCGTTCGATCTCAAAGTCTCTCAAACGCGCGGAAAAGAAAGATCGTTGGATCGGACGCCGTTCACGAGCGGGAGATCCGATTTCCCCGGAGGAATCTGCGCGTAGGAGATTGATTCGTTTGCCTTAGCGCGCAAATTCTTGTACACGGAACTCGCAATATCCGCGCGATAAATCTAGAGACTGTCACGCTACGCATTGGTAGCATTAGATTAAGAATTGCGAATTGAGGATTAGCATTCAGCCAATCTGAACAAAATGGATTAAAATAAAAATTATTTGATTGGTCGAATTCTAATCTTTAATTTCGCAATTCTCAATCTCCAATTAAGTAATCTTAATATCACATAGGTATAACAGAGTCTGGTCTAAAGAATAATTTTATCAAAACAAGAGTAACGAATAATGAGTATATACATATATTGTCTCTTTTTGTATATGTTATCTCATTTAAACTTATCTTATCGATTCTGATTTATCGAAGTTGATTGACAAAAACAATAGATCAGTCAAAAATTTCTCATTTCGTAGCCAGACTCTGTTATGAGGTCTCTAGATAAGGTGAAGGTATAAAGTGACGTCTACAATGAAATTTTAAGGTGTAAAAACTTGAGCTTTAAACCTAAAGCCGTAAGAAATTGACTAATTATGATCGATTGTTCTCCTCATATTCGATCCTTGTAGGATTCACAATTGTGTTCTTGCAAAAAAAAAACTCTTTATTTTTTATTTTTGTACAAAATACACTTTATTGATTCGCAACAATTTTTATTTTTAGATGCGACCGGATTCAATGAACTAAGTTACTTAGTCTCTATTTAAAGACTTCGGAAATACTTCTGGAAAATTCGAGTTGTTATCTTCCGCTTTTAGAAAGTCTTATTTCTATTCTTATCCTAAAGAGTCTTTGTCCATAAATAAATAGACAAGATCACAAAAAAAACCGAAACATAAGGAAAATAAAGGAAAAGTCTTCTAATCTTTCTTATCCTAAGGTTAAATTCTAACATATGTATATGGACAATGATCACAGACTGTGATTGGCCAGGCTCTTACGGCTTAAAGTTTATGGTTTAAAGTTTATGGCTTAAAATTTCATACGCGTTTTTTATTAACGAGCGCTTTAAAACGGTACATCGATATATGTTATAATGATACGTATTTTCGTTTGCGCAACGAGAAACTACCGGCTCGACAACGACAGCGAACGGGAGGATTGACGGCGAGAGAGCTCACGTAAACACGCGCCTCTGTTACACTCCCTATATAGATATTTGGAAAGGGAATTTTGAACTCGTCGGTTATCGATTAAACGCGACGGCCGTCGCGTACTTTAATGCCGGCGCCGCCCGGCGCGAATACTTCAATGTCACGCACGGAGAATTATTCTTGCAGTGTTACCGTAACGACATTTTCGCGAAAAAAGGGTTCAAACACTTCGAAACTGGGGGACATTCCTCGAAAAATCGTCCAGAGGACAAACACGCAAAGACAATCCTGTACATCTTTGACCGCCGTTTTTAATCGTGTTTATTTTTCAGTAACCGTTAATTGTTATTGACTTATTGACGCCAGTGCGTCATACATACTTATTTACACTCTGGCTGAAATAAATCGTAATCGCTTTACCTAATTATTAATTTTCTATTGATTATGTAACAACCTACCAATTGTGACATGTATTATTATAATATACAGTAATCGTCTTGAAGTAACAATGAACCTGTAAATATTGTACTTGTAATCGATTGAAACAGCTACATATTAGCAACAAATGAACTCTCTTTCTCTCTCTCTCTCTCTCTCTCTCTCTCTCTCTCAAGTCTTTGAAATAAAAATATTCACTCTAAGAATGAAAAGAATGAAAATGGAGTCTTTTTTTGAAAAAGGATAAAAGGATAGACCAATGTTCAATCTTTAAGAGTGAGATTTTGCACTCTTCAGAGTAACAATTCAAAATTCAAACAATTCTCTCTAAAAGTTTTAGAGAGAATTTATTTTGTATGCATGTGCATACGATTAAATTGACGCCGTATATACAGTATTATTGGGATACGGATATAATATAATTCTCCCGACAGAAAATTCAGTTTTATATCGTTTAAATAAATCATGGTTGTAAAGAAAGGAGAGGAACCGCGGGACACCGCATGTCCCGGCAACGAATAACGCGGCCCACGTTTCTCATGTTTTATTTCGAGCGACGTTACATCGCTCGCGTAAAGCGCGCAGAGTCCTGTCGGATTCCGTCGCTCGAAGAATCGCAGGACTTTCCCAGAAGCGGGCACAATGCGGTAACTATTGCGGCAGAAGTGAGAGCGCCCCGTCGACATTGTGCCGTTCAGATCTGATGTGAGACGATCGGAAACCGTCACCATGCGAACCACAGGAGCGAGCGTGTATAAATTTTCGCTCCCAATGTATAAACGCGACGAGACGTTCGCTTATCAATTACATCGCGCCTAATAATTCGAAGGCAACATATATATGGAAAGATGGAAGATTTGCGAGTAAAACTTATACAAAAAGAACGGTTCCACTAAGATATCTAAAAATGTAGCTAGAGAGATACAAATGTGAAAATAAATTGGTTTATTAAAATAATTATAACGTTGAACTATTAAATTATTAAAATAATTATTAGGACGCTCAAGCGCTGATTGTTAGAATGCCAATTTTTTTTTGTAGCATTACTCATTATGTTTGAATCTCTTACATAATTATTTCAATGATTCAAGAAAATTATTGTCAAATCTGTATCTAGCTAAATTTTTAGATACTCGAGCAAAATCGTTCTTTGTATGGCACACGGTTCATTTTTCCTACTGGATTGTTTTTAGTGAATTACTGGAAATTCTGCGTTCTACGCGTGATATAATTTTTATGTTTTATTAAACGCAAGGAATCCAGCAAGAAAAAATACCGTAGATCCAATTCTCTCGTTAGTCCGACGTGTTCAACGATTAATTCTTGCATCCTTCTCGAATCGCCTTCAGATTCGTGTCGTTCTAAACCGCGCGTGAGCTCGATTTAGGAGGTCGATTGTATAATTTAAAACTCGAGATAAAAATTGCAAAAGAGCAATTTTACTGGAATATTTATAATTTCATTGTGTGTGTATATGTGTAGTCAACATCTAGCGAATTTGCTCACTTTTGTAATTTTCATTTGTTTTAAAGACACATAATCGACCTCGTGCATTATTTTTCGTACGTAAACTAACGACGAAACTTGATTTTCGAGGAGCGAGGATCACCAGAGGACCGCGCCCTGAACACTCGTTCTTCTGGTGCGAGCGTTGCGTCGCACTGACGAGAATATTAAAGCCCTATATGTCCACGTTGGATACGTTTACATGTAATCGAGCGTGCCTCGTCGAAAGCTGCTGCGAGAGGGAGTTTGGATGCATCCGCGATCTCTGCGTTCGGAGAGCAATCGTTTTGCGATGAAATCTACACGAATATCTCTCTACTTTAGGATAGTTTGTTTTAATATAGGCAACGGGGCCAAGAATCTCTAAAACGCATCCGTACGTACGTGTGCGATCAGATTCAAATAGCACTTAAATGCGGGTGTTAAAACGTATCTGGAGTCTTCGGCCACGTTTATCTCGAAATGCGTGGTGAGCGAATACGGGCTTTGATCGGCCCGTAAAGAACCTCGATACCGCTTCGCTCGGCTCGGCTCAGCTTGGCTCTCGCTTTGGTGCGACGCGAGACGAGGCGCGGCAAGGCGAGGCGAGGCGAGGCGAGGCGAGGCGAGGCAAGGCAAGACGAGGCGAGGCGAGGCGAGGCGAGGCGAAGCAAGGCGAGGCGAGGCGAGGCGAGGCGAGGCGAAGCGAGGCGAGGCTGACGCGGTGAGGCAGGGCAAGGCGAGTCGAAGCGACGCGACCGCGGCGTTCCCGAACTGACTCGGGGATCGATGGGTCGCCTTTCCTAGTATCGAGAAGCAATAGCAGAAGAGGAACTATAAAACAATAGCACTGATTACTGGATGGCGCAAGGGTGTGGCAGCGCCATTGAGTCGTTACACGCAGGAATAGAGAGCCAGTAGGGGGATAATACGAGAGAGAGAGCGAGAGAGAACGTGTGCATATGTACGAATGTGTATACGTGTGATATTCTGTGCGTGTGTTACTCGCCCTGTATGTATGTGCGCGCATGGGCGTGTGAGAGAGCGAGAGGGAGGGATGAAAGGAAGGAGACGACGAAGGGGGATGGCGCGCGCGGGAGAAGCGGCGGGAACGCCGCCGGTATAGAGTATAGACAGGGACTGGTGGTAGTGGTGGCAACGCGGGGCGGTACGGCGGACGGGGACAAGGATGAACCACCTTAAAGGGGATAGCGTGGATCATAAATAATCAATATTATACCTGCGACCGATATAGAAAAATTTCGGATCGCATTCAATCGCACGGCCGTGCTAAGCCTATTTCTGTCGACCCGTAATTCTATGAACTTTGGAATTCGTAGCGACGTTCTCTTTATCGAATTACATTCGTTGTATAATACAAAAAGCGCGCGTTTGCGGGAAAAGGATTATGTTATTCGACTCAAGGAAAAAGAGACAGAGAGAGAGAGAGAGAGAGAGAGAGAGAGAGAGAGACAGCATGATCCATTTCTTATTGATGTAAAACGTGCGACAGACAGTCGGACAGAGATTTAACAAGCGCAGTTCATATAATTCGAAACTTTAATTGCGCATATAGTTGCTATTCTCGAGGAACGCGCGTTGCAGTACAACTATCATTTTTATTAAATTACTGCAGATTCGTCCGATAGCTATAATATATATTTGTAGACTTAAATAAGTCTACATATAGAGAAATTTTAGTCCTATTTTGAATCTCTTTCAACCTCAATTAAATCTTATAAACCTGTTTTGATACATGAACAATCAAATAAGATCTCTTTTATTATTTGATCTACAGCTTCTATTTAGAAAACTTCTTTTGAATCTAAAATAGGAAATTTTCTAATAACTGCCATTTACAGGCTCAACGTAGGAGCTCAATTCATTAGATTAGAACCTATTATAAATCTCTAAAGTCTACATACGTAGACGTCCTGAAACTAAGGTTTAAAGTAGAAGCAAAAATTCGAAAAAAATTCCATACAGAATTTTTATATGATATTTTGACGATATCGACGCAAAGCCGTTTTTATTTCCTTATAACTGTGTACACAATTTTATGCGAGACACTCAACCTCGAATTTCTCATTTACTCGAAGCTAAAACAGATTTCAGACTTCCGCGAAGTTCAGGGCGATCTCGTATAAAGAGCAAAATGAAGTTAGCCGCGTTAACACGAATGCTTCCATACATTATGCGTCATACGCGAATAGCGCCACGTGACAAGCGAAACATCTACATGTACCGAAAGTACCAGTATGCGTAAAACTCGACTTGCGTTGTTTCGTTTCTGTCGTTTAGCAGTAGGAGGTGATTGTATCAGAAACTTTTGCGCTCCTCGCGAACACGCTGCGACGGATGCGTTTTATGCATCGCCGTCAAGCAGCAATATGCGTTTCCCGTTAGCGATTCGATATTTCCCGTTCTCACCGTGGAAATATACTTTCCACATTTACGACCACATTTGACGTTTTTTTTAGACAGAGAGATACGCATCGATTAAAGGAAAAAAGCTGAAAAAAGGAGTTTCTATCGTCTAAAATAAAAGATGAAGATACAACCGATTAGAAACGTTGTCATATTCACAATTTCATTCCAACGCATACATTTTTTTATTTTCCTCAAGTAATTATATTTGATTATAAAAACTATGCAATATCAAGAAATGGAGATACTTAAGCGGAACGATAAGTTATCATGATGTCAAAATGACTCCTCAAAATAATTATACTTTTTAATCATTTACAATTCATTTTCACGTTATCGAAGCTTGTATAGAGCGACATACGAGAAAATTCGAAAATTTTCCAATTTTCGATAGGTTTTTTTTCTTCTAATCGAATATCTTCTGTTACGCTTTCTAAACCTTTGATATTATATTGGGTTGTCCGGAAAGTTCGTGCTAATTTTGAAGGAAAATTGAAACGCAGAAGATTTAAATTTTAATATACATTTATTAAATTTAAATCTTTTGCGGCACGAACCCAGTATATTTCAACATATTAGCCTACTGTTGTAGTTTGTATAAAATTTTGCGAAAATTCAGTATGTATCTAAGATTTTTACGGCTTTTGACGTGCGAGAAGTGAAGAAATATATCTTTTGCATTTTTAAATCTTCCACGCAACCCTTTCGTAGTTTCTCGCATACGTAGTTTCTCGGCACCCCGTATAAGGAGGTGACGCTGCTGGGCGACATTCAACGTGACTATCTTTTGCAACGCAAAGCCGACACGAGTAATGTTGAACGAGAGAGAAAGAACATGCAATAATCGTGCGCAAAAAGAATATCTCATTCTCTCGGACTCTCGGAACAATTGTCGAACTTGTCGCACGAAGAACCACTCGATATGGACAGAAATTCGTTAAAAAGAACGAATTTACAAATATTTACGGTATTTATAATGCGTTCTTATTTGAAGACCATTTTAAGTAAAATATTAAAATATTAATATCGCTCTGTGATTATAGCATATGACATCTTTCAATCAGGATTATTATAAAATTGGAAATCAGGAAGAAGTCAGGGAATTTTGCAAAATTTTCTGAAAAGTTAAAATAGTTGGTTTCAAAGAAGTTTAATATACATATATATATATATATCACATCTACACACAGTTCTCGAATATTAAGTTTAATTTAACAAATAAAAATGCAGCAATATTAATAGTAATTTACACTGCTATGTTAAATTGATCTCCTCTCAACAAGATACATTTAAAATGATTTCCAAATCAGAATAAAAACACAAAAAAATTTTGAAATGTTGAAAAGCACATGGAGAGAATGATTTTGCTAAAATATCCAAAAATTTAGCTAAATACTGACAATAATTTTGTCAGACAACATTTTTAGATAAGACACTCAAACCTGCTAGAATGTAAAAAAAATCGTTAGCTTCATGAATGAAATTTTTTTTTGGAAATCGGAGAAAAATTATGAAATTTTAAAATGAGGAATTTGTAACAACTGTGATCTTAAGACTCTACTTGAGAGTAGTTTAGTTTTAAACTAAAATAGAAGAACCGATTATGAATATCGGCCTAAGAGCCCAATTTAGAATGATTCAATCAATGGCAGTCTATCACTTTTCAGAAAATCCCGTCGTGAAGAAATGCAGAGATTCCGCAACGCGAGGACTGATTGTTCCCTTCTTCGCGTTTGCGTTGTCTCTCATGAAATTTTACGACTATACCTAATTCCGTCGTCACTATATATTATCGCCAGAAATATCGATAATAATTCTCTTTTTTTATCGCGACTCGCGACTCGTAGTTATCAAGGCGTGACTTACACTATGTTTTTCTCATTTATGCGCAGCGCGGAAAATTCGCGAAAATCACGATCGTGGGAAGAACCGACCAATCGACGATTCTAAAATATGCGCAACAATTGAGGATGTTGACGACGGAAGCATATCGTCGGGGCTTAGGGTTATTCTGGACGATTTACAAATAGATCGGTTTTTAATACATTTTTTAATTATATGTGTGTAGAAAACTAAAATAATAAATATTCATGCACTTGTATGCGTGTAGGAAATGTATATGGAACTGCGTATTAATTTTGCATATTAATCTTTTTATCTACGAAAAAAGAGCAAGAGTGAATCACGTCTACGATCAAACCGAAATGAAAATAATTGCATTTGTTACGACTTTCTCTTTTTTTACCTAAAATTAATCGAGTTCCAGAAGAAATTATTTATCCAATAATTTCATTTTTAGCTGAAACAAATTCCAAACGTTTAATTATTTTATCCAATATACTCAAAATTCCGATCAAATTGTAAAACGCGCATCGCGTAAGGTTTTTATTTCAAATTATACGCGAATATGATACAGTCAGAATATGAACAGTTTCAAGTCAATCTTTTCTGTATTAAAAATGAAGCAAAAACGATGAAAATATAATATTTTTCCGAGATTTTTCGAGATTTTTAGCAAAATGAAAACAAGACATAAAAATGATTAAGATTGAAACTCTTCATCATATTTTTCGACAGATCTCTTTTATTTAATTTCAATACCATCCGTTATATATATCTCTTTGTCATTTAATGAACGACTATTACGTGCGTGCATGCGTGCGTGCGTGCGTGCGTGCGTGCGTGCGTGCGTGCGTGCGTGCGTGTGTGTGTGTGTGTGTGTGTGTGTGTGTGTGTGTGTGTGTGTATGTGTGTGTGACGAATAAACACCGTTCGTCTTCCTCGGTACACACGCGTTACGTGCGTTAGCAGTTGAATAGTTAGTCCCCATTAGTTGCATCATTTCCACAAGAGCATTGGCATCGTCATCGTTTAAAGGTGGCTACAGCAACATTGCAAGTTGCATCGCGTAGGTTTCGCGGAAATTCATTTTCGGAGCCATCCTCCGAAATCCGAATGGGATCGTCATACCAAAGCTCCGATTGTTATTTCGCGTGCGGAATCTTCTTTCATCTTTTCGTTAACCACATCCTCAATGTACCTATTCAACTCGACAGCAGATTCGCGATTTGTAAATCTGCTTCAAGGAACCGACCCATTGGTTCAAAAAATAACAGAGGTACTTTTTAAAAGGAGCTCTCTTAATCTTATATTCGATTCCTAAATTAATAAATCGATTCCGTCATCGAGAGATCGTTCTATTGATATTTCCGGGGTCTATGATATATTTTTTGTAAAAGACACATTATAGAAAATGCGGAAAGAGAGAAAAGGAAAATAGAATTTCCAATAAATTCGAACAAGTTCGATTGAAATTGCAGCGGGTTCTGTTCTCGATATCATAGCTACGCGAGTAAGGATTCATATTGCAATCATCACGTGTAAATGAAATCGTTTCCACGTAAATTTTTAACAAAGAAAAAAAAACAAAAAACTGAACTCAAAACGTGGAAAAATTTCAAGATTCGAAAAATTCAGGGAAAATTCAGCGAAACTTTCGATATCGGATCGGAGAGATCGAGACAACCTGAATTTCTAAGCGAGCTTTCAACTCGCGTAATGCGAACTCGACAGTCGGATTCTAATCGAAATCCCGAGTGTAGATCCTAATCGAGAGAGCTCGCATGATCCGAGGTTCGACCAGAGAGGCTTGTCTCCGGTTCAACGTGCATTTCTAACGCGCGTGTTTTCGGTCAACTAAGATCAGATAGAGTAGAAGAGCTTACGTAAGGATGTAACGCGAGTTCTTCTTGTCGTGTTACGATGCCCTCTCGCGGGATAGAATATCAAGAACTATCGTGATCCGTTTACATGAGATTAGTTCGATTCTTATTGAAGAATTCTGTTGGTACCAAGTAATTGCCCAATGATCGTGAATTTCTAAAACATATAAATAGACCTTAAATATTTCCTAAAAGTGCCTCCATCGCAGTGTTAAAAAAAATCAGCGTAGAGAAATCAACCAATAAAAAATTTCAAATTAGGATACTATATTTTTACACTTATATTACATTTATTATACATATTTTATATATTTTTTTAAAGATAGAAATTACTATTTTACATATAAAAAATAGTAACATAATAAATAATAGTAATAACACTACAATAATATAATATTTTATATATTTATTATTTAATATTTTCTATATACAAAAAATAATTCTAACACATTATTAATATATAGACTAAATTTCTTTTTCTCAAAAATAAAACTCGCTTTTCACGAAGGCAGATTTATCGTTTTATTGAACTTAATTGGTTTACTGGAGTCTAGTAAACCAAATATTCTACTTAAAACATTTATGGCAGCCGTGTTTTTGGCCTCCTGAATAGTTTGACCAAATCCTATAAAAATACATAAAAATTTATTAGATTAAATAACAAGATAAAAAACTGAATAAAATCATATCTCATTACATTTGCCTAATTTGCTGCATTTACCTGAACCTAAAAATTTTTTATCACAATACAATGCTACATGATGTACTACTTCTAGTGTATTTTCTCCCACTTGTGCGATAAGCCTTGGTTCGGCGAATGATCTGTTTTGTTTCCGTAAAATATCATTTAAAAGTTCAACTGGATTAGCTGGATTCCATATTTCTGTTAGATCCTTTTCAGCCAATATAACAATCAGGAAGTCTCTAACAAAATTCGCCGTATGATTTACGTCTACACTTTCCGCGAGCGCCGCAACAAGTGCGAAAAACGTGTCAGCTAAAGTCTTTTGAGCTATTGGATGTTCCTGAAGGATTAATTGAAAAATAGGAAATTAAAAACACAACTTGAAATTTACCTCTGAGAAATAAATAAAATTTGTTA
>Ga0157363_1005942_pt1 | contig 11442 bp, 3 predicted proteins | sample AttsexASBM1_FD_111477 | JGI IMG/M metagenome (GOLD analysis project Ga0157363, IMG submission 111477) | Fungus gardens microbial communities from leaf cutter ant in Ribeirão Preto, State of São Paulo, Brazil - Atta sexdens ASBM1 | ecosystem: Host-associated > Fungi > Mycelium > Unclassified ...
TAACTCGATTGAATGCACATTCTTTTTCATTTTAACAAAGTGATTCGATTGAGTTTTTATTTACAATCTGCACAAGTCTGAATCTTTTGTTATCTTACATTAAAAGTAAGATTTATAAACTTGTATGGTATGTGTTATGAGATAACTTTGTCACTAAAATAAATAATGACGTCATTATCTGTAAAATATTATGACTTATTTAAAATACTACGAAATACATAATTTAAAATTCAATATCATTTGTGTAAAAATGAAAAGTAATTTATATCGCCATGTTTACTGCCACGAAAGCTAAAGTTGGTGGTAAGTGAGCTTATCTATACGTCATATCTCTTTTTACTGTGGAGCAAGAAATCTTTGATCTGCATTGGATTCTACATTCCAGTTCGATAAGCCTCCAAAAATCTTAAGACAAAGTATTGAGGTACATTATACAATCGGTTAATATTTTCTTTTTTTTTCTGTTTGTGCACAGATTGTAGCAGCATTAGCAGAATACACGGATTACGTAATATACACAAAATTATACAGTGACAAAAATTGTGCAGCCAAGATCCCAACCATTCACGCCCGAAACATAGATCTTGAGAAATTCAAGCGTTGCAACGGTGCAGAAGGGCTCTATGTGCTCCACCGTGACTTGGGCGAATGGTACTTTAGTTTCCAAGAGCTTGCTACTGTGGTATCGCGAGAGGTGCGTCCAGGCCTGTAATCCGGGTGTGCAACAGCAACAAAATGCTCAACGAGATCAAGGCGGCGGTACTGTTCTTAGTAAATCTGATCGAAAAAAGCGAAAAATTTAGTCCCGATCAATTGGAATGCTTCAAGCAACATCTGGTCGAACTGCTGACGGAACGTTTCAAAAATCACTGGTTTCCCGATAAACCGTTTAAAGGCCAGGGCTACCGTTGCATTCGCGTCAATGGCCACAATCGTCGAGACGCAACCCTGGAAAGTGCTGCGAACGCAGCTGGTGTCAAGTACGAGGATCTGGCATTGCCGGTGGAATTGACGCTGTGGGTTGATCCCAACGAAGTCTGCTGTCGATTTGGCGAGAGCAAGGGATCGTACTGTACGCTGGCATCATTCGATGATAAAGAAAACACCGTACCCATTTTTCAAGCCGAGCATAATGAGAACATAGAGAACGAGAATAAGCCAGCCCACATGGGGTCTATCAAGATACAGGTGAGTATTGATACATTAAAAAATTGAATTTACAATATTTATGCGAGGTGTAAATATGAATCTAAATTTAATAGAGTAAACGAAAGAATTTTTATAAATGTGTATTCAGAAAAACTTATTGTCTCAGAAATATTTAGTTTCATCAATTTATAAATTATCTTGCCCGTATTCATAGTCAAACTTTGTACTTAAGGCTTCCTTAAATTTATCTTTAGATGCTCAGCCAATGAAATCATTCGTAGAGTATCTGAAGATAAATTTAAGGAAATCTTAAATATAAGGCCTGACTATAAATACGAGTATTAATCTTTGTTTGTTATATATTTTTTCAATCGTGCAAAATATTTGAAAAATAGGTAATTTATAAAACATCTGTTCGATCTACTTATCATAAATTGATATGCCAAATAGGTTGTATAAAATTATCGATTTACAAAACAAATTGAAGAATTAAAATTATTTATTATATAGTTTATTATATAGTTTTTGAAATAATTACACCGCTTTACAAATTTTGAATAATTTTTAATATATCAAGAAAGGAAACAATTTTTTAAACATATTTTAGAATGAATTTGAATCTGTCTCCAGAAAACTTATATCAGATCGAATTTTTAAAATATAGCATGTTATTTTTAAGCTGTAACATTCAATTTTTAAACTATAATATTTCTTTACGAATAATTTGAGTGCGACAAGTGACGAGCAAGGCAAATGAAATCAATCCAAAATCAATATAAAAATCAATATAAAAAAAAAACAAAAATTAAATGTTTTAGTTCTTCTGATTTGTCTTTTGATTTTAATAAAATTTTACTATATTGGAAAAATTGTCTTTTGTATCTTAGAAACCTGATCCAATGGAAATATTTCGATAGCAGATTCGGGTTCGGCATTGGAAATTATCCTAAAAATAGTCTATATGTTTTTGCATAAACCTTACTAGTATTATATTATTAATTTTATTTTTTGCTATTTATCATTCTATTCTTATCTTCATTGTTTTTTATGTCCAATCTAACTCTATATTCGATGTAATATCTCTAAAATATATAAAATAATTTTGATGTATTATAATTTCAGAAATCCCCTCTAACCGCAAGTACAGAACAACAACAATCGAAATCAAAACCATTAAGCATCGCTAATCAAAATCAACAGCATAGCAATAACGGTACAGGTAAGAGACGCAACTTGAACAGTCCTAGGTTGCATCTGAACAGAAATCGTTCGTGGTTTGGCCATTCCTTCAGTATGGGTTACGGCCCTCATCCAATCAGCCAGCCATGGTACAATATAATGCCCCCACATTTCCTCGGTGGTCCTTCTCCACCACCTTTTATAGGACACCGAGGGAATAAGTGGGTACATCAACCTTCTTATCCCGCAGGACCCGCCCGTTTTCACCATTGGTCTCCCAAAGCTGCTCTTAAGGTATAAAGAGAATTGTTTTAAGAAAATAGTTAAGAAACCTGTTTCTTCTTGGAAAAAAAAACAAAAAATTTGAAAGACACAAAATATAATTGCTTGTTTTCCAGAAAATATTATTGAATCTATTATTAAAAGTATTTAAATTAAAATGTATTCACGATGACATTTATGCAGGTAGAGAATGTAAATGTAAATTTTTATATTAGGAACAGGTTTATTAACGCGTTTCAGTAACAAAAATTATCCATCCTGTAATTACAAATGACCTTGTTCGAACTAAGGCTTACGATTTTTTATGAGAGGTATTGCATTATTACATGTTACGTACATATAATAAAAATTGGAGTAAATGTTTAACTCCGGATGCAAGGTTGCTTGTAAAAAGGTAGAATAGTGCACTATAGCAATTCAAATAGAATAGTAAACGACGCAGTATATGCGTGAAATGGAAATAGATGTCATATCATGACAAGTTATTTCGTCCATCAATTTTTGAAATAACTTAAACTTTATTCGGAATATACGCGTGATAATGTATTAAAGAATTGAGAATTGAGAAAATTTATTTATCTTATAATCATCGCAAATTAATGAATTGTATATTTGCTTTGTTACATCTGTTTTGTTACATTTGTTGTTGTCAAATGCGTTATTGAATTTGTATAATTAAATTGGCAACGCCATTTGTTTAAGCGCGCGCGTTAATAGGGGTTTATAATAGGGCAGAATAGGAATAATTTCGAAAGTTTTAAAACTTGATACAATTATTTATGATATAAATTTATTATTTTAAGTCTGTTCTTTATCGATAAATTCCCTAAACTGGTGTATATCGATGCAATAAATTAAAGTGTAATAAATATAGTTTGTTTCACTTCAACTATTGCACCATGAGCATTATCAATTCAGAGAGTTTTTCGATAAAGAACACAGATTTTTTGCCATATTACATTCGATGATATATTCATGTTTATAAAGGCCATAGCTTCACGTATTTTAAATGGTTTATCTGGGTTTCCTCCGACAAACCTCTTAAAAGTGATGCAGAACAGCACACGTTATGTGTACAGCTGTATAGTCTTAAAAAGACCACGATTAAAACTTTTTTATTTTACATCGAAAAGATATTTTTGTAATAAATAATATGTCGTATATGTGAAGCACAGAAAAGCTTTTTTTACACCAAAAAGAATGTCAACATCAAGTCCGAAAACTTTCGAAATTAATCCCGTTATTTGTCCCATTATAGTCTAATTTAAACTGGACTATAAATAACCGGTTTTGTTCCGATATGACTAATATTTGCTCTAGTAGATTTTATTTACATATTATTAGCTATATTGTAAAGAACTGAATGAAGTGTTAAAAAGTTACCTTTTATTTCGTGTGTATGTGTGTGTGTATATATATATATATTATTACAATCGATTGTGATTGCGTGATAAACGTGATTTCGGTAGAATCTTGATTTCTATTCTGATTTGGATAAATTTAATTATATATATATATATATATATATATATATATATATATATATATATATATATGTTATTATTATACCGTCTAACAAAGTGTAAGAACAAATTCGTTCTACCCTCTTGTGTAAGGTAGAGTCGCGAATGCATTCTATTAATTTTTGTGCTTGGAGAAAAAAATCCACGACATTTGCTATTTAAAAATACTGCCGCTATTGAGATTTTTATTATTGGATCAACGAAGCGACGCTGACACTAAAATTAATTGCGCTGCCATGCAGACGTTTAGACAAATTGTTGTTGTTGTCACGTTTGACACGAACGAGCGTCTCAAATTTATTCTTATGAATCACATGCTATTTTTAACTTTAATGTTTTTGCATATATTCGTTGTTTATGTATATTCAGCTTCTTATGCGGAATTAACGCGCATTCATCAAAGTGTAACATCAATGAATAGTAATATCAATAGTAATATCAATATCGTATGAATGTACATTTGGCCTTTTATATATGTATATTATTAGAGAATTTATGAGACATCAATAATATATATTTACTTATACATATGTTGGCTTTATATATATAATAGACGTACGTATTTTTTGTTTTTATTATAAGTGTGTTATGTTTATATATACTATATACATATATACACTGTGCGTGAATATGTTAGTGACAAGTGTCAATGTCGGAAAATGTAATTCTTAGTTGTGATTTATTTTTTTAAGATCAGTTGTTCCTTCGAGACAAAATATCAATTCTGAACATTTAACTTAATTTCACGACACTAGTCAAGTTTACTGCGTAATTAATCTAATTTCTACGTAACAGATAAAGAAGTTTTTATATATATTTTGAATTATAATTAATCCATAGTCAGTAGTATAGAAATATACAATTTATTACGTATTTTGTCTGATAAGTTTTCATACGCTTATGTTTATATTATACATTTAAAAGAGCCAAATTCATCTAGATATTTTTTGATAATGTTTTTTATTTTTTATAGAAACGAGAATTACACATTGCAAAATTTGTTAAAAATTAGATGTAACTTGTAAAATTATTTTACTATCTTAACTCGTTATTTTTCGATTTTTTAATACTGTATCTGAAATGCCGAGAATTCGACAGATCTAATTCGAAATGTGCAATTAACATTGTGCAATATTTGTGTACAATGACAAAAGCCGAATCTTCTCGAAGGAACAATTTGTATTACATTAACAAACGACATTACCAATGTGTCTGTAATTTCGAGATAAAAATCTCTGAGAAGCACAAAGTGCATTCCTATTACGCACTAACTAAAAACAAGATTAACACACTTTTAAATAATTGATAACACGGTAAATCATTGGGATCGAAGAGTACGTTATATTTAATATGTGCTTATCAGACCTTACTCACAGTAGTAGAGAGAGAGAATTATACTCCGATATATGCGGACTGGTATATCATTGTTGCCGGATGATGAAGATTAATCTAGATGTGTATGGTAAAAAAATAGATTACGATTAAATGACATTTTAATCAAGGAATAGAATGACTCGTTGTAATATCTTCTCGCGGCCTTGTTTCGCGTAACGGAAGGTGCCGCAATTTCATTTCAAAACGCTTCCATTTTGAGACAATGATTACTAGCGTTCAGCAAAGTGAATTGGTTTTCTTTTCGACGAATAGATTGCAACACAGCCAACCTTTTTGCTTACGTGAATTAATTATAACGTTAGATAAATTCATTAATAATGTTAGAAAAACTACATTTAACAGTCTATTAGTCTCGAGATAATTTTGTTTATGTAATAGAGATAAAATCGAGATGATGAAACGGTATCTTCGTTACGATGAAAAAAAGCCGGTGTGAACCAGGTCGTCCCGTATGTAGCGCAATTCTACAACTTTCACAGTTTTACAGTTAGCATCATTCGTAAATGCAATCTGCTCTAGTATAGGAACTTGTGTTCAATTTGTTAAAACCTTATTCAGAGAAGTTATGTTGTTGTTATGTAGGAATATGGAAAGTCTATATAGATATTATATATATATATATATATATATATATATATATATACATATACATAAATATATTATGACATATATATGCATTGTAGAATTAAGCAATATTGCATTCGGACATATTCTTTTATTAATATTCTTACATAATACATATATATAATATATATGTATATGTGCATACGTACTTGTACATGTGTGTATACGTGCATATCCACACATATATATGTACACATATGCACATATGTACGCGCATAAAAATATGTATGTATATATTAATGAAGGAAAGAGAGGCGCTCAACATTTGAAATGTTCCAAACTTTCTAACTGTGTTCACACGTAAGAAGAAACCGAATGCGACAACAACGTACCTTTTCTTAATGATAAGTAGGTAGTCAATTATTTTATACGAGCCAGATACATACATACACACGCGCGTATTGCGTGTCTTGCGTGATCAAACGGTAAAACGCAGTAGACAAATGTACTCGCATAAAAAAATCTTTGTAATAGAAAATTTGGAATGCGATGTGCGTGAGATGATCAGAACGAACATTAGTACGATAGACAGATCAACGGTTTGCGATTCACGAAACCACTTTGTACTTATCCTACTTTCGCCGGACGTTTTAGCACTTTGAATCAAGCGGCTCTGTTTTACGTTTTATTTTCGGCTCAGTTTATCAGGTTTGTGCATCTAACTGGGACTCTGCATTCATATGATGCAATATTGAAAGAGGAAAGTCGATGAAACGAATAATAGATTCTAAAAGGATCTCGGTCGCGAGGCGCGAGTCGAATTGACGCCACGTGTCGCGCGATCAGTGGATTCAAAGTGTTAAATCGCGTTATAGGAGAGCACGAGTATCGGTGCCTTTTTCCCTTAAAAAAAAAAAAAACAATGCCGAGCGATATTTACGTGACTTCGTTGATTTGTATATCACGTTATTTCATTGTGCATTTACTCACAAAAGCGAGATCGTATTTCACATTTTCCATGACACGCAGAGTTCTCCACTAACGAGACATTGATGAGACAACTGACCGGATGTTTACCGGATTGTCGCGTATCTAAGAACGTATTAATGTTTGGATCATTTCGATTGTAGGGTATAAAGCACCATATAAACGTATACACATATATATATGTATATATATATATATGTATATATATATATATATATATATATATGTTTCTCCTCTAATGCTGTGTCATACATTGTAGGGATATTTCTTCTTGCATAGCTATTGCGATAATACTGGACGAATGTCGAGAGAAACGGTCCGATTTTCTTCTAATATAATTTCGAGATAAAATAGTAAACTATAAAAATGTGGTTGTCGATTGTCCATTTGAATCGGAACGAATTAATGCATTCTGAAGAATTTAAGATAATTTATTATATTTTAATAAGATTTTTATATTTTAAAGATTTTACTGATCTGCGAAAAATTATATTAACATCACGGAAGAAATTTTGTTAACTTAATTTGTAAATAGTAAATTAAAAAAAATACACACTTTTGTAATCTTTCGTAAATCCGAACAAGTGAAGGACGTACATTTATTTTGTAGAATGTTAAAAAAATTTTTGCTAATATTGCAGTTATATTTAAAAGGACAAATTTTATCTTGGAAAGAATGATTTTGCTGAGGTATTTAAAAATTTAGCTAGATATAGATTTGAGGATAATCAAAATAATTATATAAGACTGTTGCCAGAATAGTCAAGCTAGTTGCAAGAATATCAAAACTTTTTGCAACATTATCACGAGATTTCTATGTAATTATTTTGATGATCCAAAATTGATTTCAGATATTTAGCTAAATTTTTAGTTCTATACTTCATCAAAACAATAATTTCAAAGAAAGAGAGAGAAAAATTACGTGATGTTGAATAATTAGAACGACAATTGAAAAAAGGAAGGAAGGGAAACCATTGCTGTTTTGCTCATTCTGTTGTACGATCTTTATGCATTTCTGAAAACCCGATACAATACAGCTGCGTTCGACACACTTCATTTTACGCGTTTATCTGATGCAATATCAGCAACAATACATTTCAGCAACAATTACTTATCAACAAATTTTCGATAATACCATGTCTTCACATGACACTCAAATACTACATCTTATACATTTTCGAGACTAACGAGAATGTACGATTCCGTCGTGTTTAATCAATCAAATTCTATCCTTGAATGCGTCTGTTCACGTGGCCAGGCTAGACATAGCGCTTTTGGAATGTTTCGATTAGGACACGTCGGCGCTTCGTGTTCGCACCGTAAACGCGAAGTGACGATCACCGATCGGGGTCGCGTAGAACTCTCGACCGCGGCCGACGCTACTTGCACAGCAAATAGATAAGGGTTTCCTCTGTCGTATGTAGTTTTATGATGTAGCATAAATTGCTAACGCAGCCTGCGAAATCAAAGGCGTTACAAATAGCGTCACGTCATGATTTGATCGAGAAAAAAAAATAGAAAGAGGAAAAGGAAATAGAATTTCCTTTTCGAGACTAGAATGTCAATCATGTAATTTTTTCCCTAGGAAACGTGAGAAATGAAAATTTGTTGTATGTATGTGTGTATATGTATATACATTCGTACGTACATAAAAAAATGTTACCTTTCATGTTTTCACTCTAGAAAAAAAATTACATGATTGATATCCATCGTTAGGAATGCAACGCTGCGATATTTTCCAAGATGAGCTTAATAGATATTTCTCGTAGTTATTATAAATTACCGGTAATTTATTTAATACGTATATATGATTTTTATGAGATATGATAATGTTGTAGACTTTAATTATGTATTATCACATATTAGTTTCATTATCATATTAATTTTATTGCAGTTTAATTTTTCTCATTGTTCGAAAATATCGTAGCATTAACGGCACTATCACAATGAACACAATGACAACAACATTTACTACTTTTTATTTTTAAGATTTTATAAATATGTAAATATATCTATATATACATATAATGTATATATATTTAAATTTGCATAGATTTTTTTTATATAATAAATAAAATAATCTTATTTACATGCGATAAGGGAAAGAATTATTCTAAGCTGCGTTTGTAATGCCTTTATTTTCACAGTCCGCATCAGAGTTTTAACAATGTTGTCAGTAGTGATTATTATCTGATCAGAACAAGCGTCGACCATTGTTGCACTCTGTATATATACATAAATATTATACGAATGTTATACATGCATACACAGGATTGTTCAAGGAAGGTGTTTACAAGTAATTATTCGCTGCAAGTAATATATTTTTTACTCTTGGAAATTTAATCGTATATCTGTTTTGTAATCTGTTTTGTCGTATCGAATTTAATTAACTAAATTTAATTTATTTAATTATTCGACGTCTAGTTTTATGATAGATATGACTAATATGATTTATTTACAACGACTGTTTAAATATGGCTATATTTGATTTTGTTACAATAAACGACTTATGCAAATGTTTTAATTAAACTAGCATGAAATTATAGTGGCCGATGTTTGCGCGGAATTTTTTGCGTGGCCGAGTAACAAGAATATACTGTGTTTGAACGTATGACATCACTTCTGTTTGCAAAAGAAACTGGATAATATTTGATTGTTCTGTTCGCGAGACATTGGAATGTTTGTTCTGAAAAAGAAGTAAAATGAATCTATTTGTAATCACTATTAATCACTTCTTCTGGCAATCCCGTATGTATTTCTCAAATCGGAAAGGAAGCAACATTGGTCAACGTGTTGATGATCAGTAAAATCGTAAAAAATTAGCTTATCGAATAACTTATGCATTTAGGCAAAGTTAACTTCAACTGCATTATGAAATCCCGACTGACGTGTACTCGCGGTCCTGTTTCGAGATGTGGCAGTTTTTTCTATAAAATTCAAGCACAGATACACTTTGATTCGACGATTTCTCAAGTATTCTATTTGACATGATATCGTGAACATTTAATGTTATTATAATTGTATTAACGCCATTAACGACTTATAATTAAATAAATCATGTATGGGGATGTAACACACATTTAATAAATACTTTTGCAAATCAGTATGCGCTACGTCATACGTTATCCATCTTTATGTGTTTTATACAAAAAAAAGCTATTTGTCTATATAATTTTTATATAAACATTTTTATTTCTTTGTAATTATTATTTCTGTGTAATTGTTGAAATTTTTACAAAAATAGATTTTTGTTCATCTTTTCGTAATGTTAATACATAAATAATTAATTATGTAAAACACTAATAAAATAATTTAAATCTATCAATATTAATATTACGCTTGCATTTTTTTTTCAAATATTTTTTTCAAATATTTTGTTCATATGTACATGTATTTTCTTATTTTTATGCACTAATTGTTAAATGTCTTATAATATTATCGCGACTTCGATTAAACTTCGATTAATTGATGTTAATTTATCAAGTAATTAGTAATGTATATGATAAACCATTAATTTTTTGCTGTAAGCGATCACTCCGTGTTGAGTTAATCATTAATTAAGTTAACTGACAATTAACTAATCAAGTATTAATTTGTTGATACGAATTAATTCTTTGTAGGAATGGGAAGTGAAATGTTACTTTCTATCTCTGATTCTTTGTTATTAATTGACTCATAAGAAAATTGACTGATAAGAAAGATTAGATTTGGTACGATTTACAAAGTTAAAAATTTAGTTGTAAGCGATATGTTAATCGCAATTAACTATCAAGTACTTTTTACGTATATTATTTTGTTAACACGAATATATAATAACTAATTTTTTGTTTGACAATAGAAAGAAAGATTAGATTTGGGCGACAAGCTACGGAGTTGTAGTACAAATTTTTACAAGTAATTGTAAAAATTTTGTTGCAAGCGATATTTTATTACGTCGCTAATTGAATTAATGTCTATTTCCATCAATGTAGATTAACTTTAATCCCGATTCAACTTTTCAACTTTCTAGTTGTAAAAATGATAAAAAGATGAAGAGAAAAGAGAAAGAAAGCTGATACTTTTATCATCTCCAATCCGCTTGATCGATTAAAGTTGAATCGAGATTGAAGTTGATTCGTGGAAACAGGCATAAGTTAATCGAGGTTTGATCGAAGTCACTCTTGTCGTCGTAGATACATCCCTGGATTTCAGCTTGAACCCGAAAACTCAACGTAGCGATCACGGCACTGATTTGGAGTTATTCGTGCTGGCTCGTGTCGACCGATAAAGACGGCAAGTGACGACGACGGATGATGAGCGGGTCTCCTTTCGCGACGTCGGTTTTCTCGCAATAAAGGAAAGAAAAAGAAAAATAAAAAGAACA
>Ga0157363_1005944_pt1 | contig 11441 bp, 4 predicted proteins | sample AttsexASBM1_FD_111477 | JGI IMG/M metagenome (GOLD analysis project Ga0157363, IMG submission 111477) | Fungus gardens microbial communities from leaf cutter ant in Ribeirão Preto, State of São Paulo, Brazil - Atta sexdens ASBM1 | ecosystem: Host-associated > Fungi > Mycelium > Unclassified ...
GAATTATTTAAAGCAATGAAGATCTAGTAATAGGCATTTTTAAATTTCTAGTATTGAAATATTTAAAATTTTTTTTATAAAATAAGAGATTTTTCTTTATATGCATTGAGTCGCATATTAAAGAGGTAAAAATCTCCCTTGAAAATTAGTTTTTTCTTTCAGAGTAAATATTGAAGTTATAAGAGAAAGAAAAAAAAATGCTTTAAATAAAATTTGAATAGTTTCAAGAAAATATTGTATAATAATTATAAAAAATTTATTCAAATAAAAAAATTTAATTTTCGAAGTTATTTTATTTAAACAAATGTTTTATGTTCATTATAAAAGTATTTGTAAAATCAAATTTATTATATTTTATTTAAAACATTTTTTCTATCTCGCATAGTTTCACAGATATTCATTACAAGAGAAAAGAAACCGATTTTTTTCAAGATTTTCATTTCCTTAACGTGTTATTTAGCACGTATAAAAAAACATCTTTTATTTTTATCTATATTTTAACATCCAAAGCATATTAAAATCGAAGGTCAATTAATTCTGTGTTCCTTTATAAGTCATCTAATATGAATTTCCATTCAACATACTTTCGCCTGCTATTTGATAGAATTCCGTGCAGACTCTCCATTTTCTGCAGTTGTATTTCCCTTGTTTGACTATCCTTGTCTTTAACTGAGTTTTGCAGTCTTTCGATCATCGCTTCCAGGAATGGAATGTACTTTTGCATCTCTGCAAACTTTTTGTCGTATTCGTCCATCTTGTTCCTTGCTTTCGGTATACCTGTGTTCAGATAAAGAAATACGTCGCTCTTTTATAACAGTGTCTTTTATAATTACTGTTGTATTTTTTTATTCGTCTGTATATCCGTTAGTTAGACGGAATCAATTGAATGCTCGCTTTTCCGAAACTCCTCTTTATTTCTATTTATTTCTATTCATAATGTAAGAATACAAGGTGTTTCATTGCGCATGATGGTGGAGTAGAATTCGGAATAGCTAATCAAAATTTAGCCTCAAATATGGCGCAACACAATGGGTGCATTCGATATTTATTGTCAGTACCGAAAATCTATAGCGCACATATACTGTATAACATATACTGTATAGTTTCAGCAATGAATATAGGAACGCACCTATTATCATTGTGTGACAATATAACTTAAATTTAATCTATCGTAGATTATAGATTGCTTTTTGTATTTGTGGCAACTCTCTGATTGGTCAACACTGCGCATCTCGGCAGCGAAACACCTTGTATTCTTACATCATGTTTCTATTCACAAGAAATATCTATTTATCGAATTTTAGATAGTTCCAATATGTATGCGATATATCTACGCGCAAGAGCCAATGGGAAAAGTTAAGCCTTGTGTTCACGATGCTAGAAATTGATCCGAGATCTTGGATGAAGAAAAAATTGACAAATCATGTCACATTGATTATGTGATCAAATTGTTCAGATGTAATTTGTTAATTCTTTCTTTGTCCGAAATTTCGGATCGATTTTTAATGTCAGCATCGTGGACACAAAATAAAAAAGTTCCGAAATATACAAGTAATATGTCATATTATTAAAAGACTTAAGCAGAGTCGAGTGACATATCGCTTATCTTGGAGAAATATCGAGAAGCACGTGGTAGAAATCGTTATCAAATAAAATTAAAAATTGTTAGATAAAATATTCCGCGAATTAAACAACAAAAACTGTATTATTAAAAAAAAAAAAACTGTATTTATTTTGTGTCAGATTCTTTGTCGTCCGTCGCTTGAAAATTCTCCTCTAAATTATACGTGTTTAAGCAACAAAATATTTGATTAATTTCCAGGATATTTTGATGTCTTAACAATTTTTTTTATTAATAAATATGATAACATTAGTTTTATTGACTTTTCATCATGTCTCTCATATTATCCCAAAATAAGCGATATATCACTCGACTCTGCTCAAGAAACCCTTTAATTTATACATCTCGGAACTTTTTCACTTTGGCCAAAAAAAAAACAGCCTTAACTTAACATTCTCATTTCTTAAAGGTCACTGAAAAAACAAATACGTCATCAATACGTATCTCATTTCAATATTCCACATGCACACATCGGTTCTCGTAAATGCGCAAGATAAAAAAATTTTTTTCTATCGTCGAGCGAAATCTTATTTATTAACCTATAAATAATTTTTGTGAATTTTATACATTTCGTAAATGCACTTACGTCGAAACAATTGTTATTGTAACAGCGCATAAAATTTGAACTATCATCGCTTGCGCGCACGCGCGCGGACGAAAGCGCGACATGGTTGAATGATTTCGCTATTAATTATTTATTTTATCTTCATTCGTCGAATGTAAATAAGTATATTCGTTCATTAACAAAGCTTTAAAAAGGCATTTAAAACATTTTTATCAGCAATCTCATAATCTTTTGCGAAGGGTCCTGAATAACTTCGCTTTCAAAAGAGATGTTCGGTAAATGCTCTGAATGCCGTTTGCTTTATTCCGATTCCTCGACAGATATTTCAGATTGAGCACATAAACACAAGTCTCTTACTTTCCGCCGATTAATGCCATTACGTTAATCCGTCTACTTATTATAGAACGGCGCAGCATAGTGCTCATCAAACGTCGTTCATGAACGCTAGATGCGCCACAATTTGCTCACAATCATCATCGAAGCGCACAGTTCATAACTCTGTTTCCATTTTTAGAAAGGAGATTTGGCTCTTTTGTTGAATCAATGTATCGTTAAATTGGAAGTGTGATTGATAAATATTATATATCGTAGAAATGCAAATCACTATTAATATAGATCACAACCCCCATTATGCGAGACCATTGTAGCATCTTTCACGCTGCCGCGCGTTCGTTAAATATATATATATATATATATATATATATATATATATATATATTGCGTGGCGATCAGACCACACATTCAATTTCTCTCTTTTTCTTTTTTTCTTCCTCACGTTCCACTTTCATAGAATAACGGAGCGAAAACCGCACGACAAACTCAAATATCACTCCTTGTCCAATGCGGGCATCCGTTTCAAAGTTTTGTAAAGTTTCTCTAACGTTCACACAGAGTTGAAATGCCGGGAACGTCCTTCGGCAAGCGTTCAATCTTCGTCAAAGGGACTGAATGACGATGCCCCGCACTTCAACGCGTACACCTTACTGACGATCGATTATTTTCCAACGATTCTGTACGCTTTGTCACCGCCGTTGTTCGCATTGCATACAGGGTGAACCATAACGCATTACATTTATAAAATAACCATAACACAATACTTTTATAAAATAAAATGATTTGGTCGAATCAACTCTGTAACACTGCTTTATAAAAATATTCTCAATTTGTGAGAATGGCAACTCCTGGTTTTTATTAGGATAATTGTCATGTATTTATGTGTGATTTAAACCAAGTAATCGCAATTGATTTCGCGAACAAGCACGAATCTGTAATTTGGTTATTCAGTTATTTATGATTATAAATTCCAAAAAAATCACATAATTTTGAAAAAAAAAAACGTTATTATTGTACAACACTTCACACGTTTATTACACGATACATGTGGAACACCATGTATATCAATATACGCAGTCGCATTAAACGTACGCACGTAAGTGATATCCCTAGTTTTCGCTGTAATAAACGTAAAAACTTTTTCTAAAGCTATAGCTAATCATGATGATGCTACAGGTGTAAGAGATGGATATTGATCCATCAACCCCTTTCACGCAACATTAGAGCGCCTGTTTGTCACATAAAAATAATATTTTCGGTGTTTTAAAAACAGCTTTCTCTTAGATAACTACTATTGTTCATTTATAAAATTAAAACCTTTGTTTTAACCTTTGTTGTTTATTTGTAGATTTATGGTATTACTGTATAATTTTCTTAAACGTATTTATAGATTTAAGGTATCCGTAAATGAATACATCTAAGAAAATTGTTTTAATTTTACAAATTAATTATAGCAGTTAAAAATATATTTATGGTGAATAATATATGTTAGAATAAAATGTAATCCGAAAAGATTATCATTTAATTCAAATAATGCGTGAATAGCGTATGGTTCAATTCGAAAATAATTGATTCGCTAATATGGTTTAAGAAGAAAAATTATAAGTATTTCTTGCAAGCGTGGCGTATCGTTAAATAAATCGCTGTTTAAACAACAGTAGAAAAAATATTATTGCTCAAACAACATTTATGCACGATATAGCAAATGCATAATTATGAGGACAAATTATAAATTATAAAGTAAATACGCGCGAAAGCGCATGCACACGCGCGCGCGCGCGCGCGCGTGTGCGCACACACACACACATACACACAGAGCGCGCGCGCATGTTTCTAAATATGGTCAAACTGTTAAAAATTTGCTTAAAATACACAATTACAATTATTTTTTTTTTGTTAAAATAAAATCTTTTGTAATAATATTCTAATACATGTCTGGATTTAAGTTTCGCAAAGTTTAAATTTCAGACTTTTATATAAAAACGTTTAAATAGGCTTTTATATAAAACGCTTAGGAAGACTTCTTGCATTATGAGTGAATAAATAGCAATATTGCGGTAATATATCTTCTTTATAAACGTGTATTCAAACACAGATATTGCGGCCACTTTAATTCATGCCGACGATATATTATGCATGAGTGGGCTGTGTAATATATAATGGATAATATATATTGGAAACATCAAAGTTAAATTTGCATTAAATATATGTGCCATTGGATAAAATGATGTTATTTGATTCTTTCAACGTATGTGTTGCTAGGAATACTCTATTAGTAACACATTTCAGAAAATATGAATTTCCATTTTTCTTTTCATCTTGAACAAATCTTCAATGTGAAATTTAATTTCACACACTGTGCCAAGATAATAAATCTTGAAACTTAAAAAGTCATATAAAATGATGCTGCATTGCACTTTCATTATTTGTGAAGCTCGTGTATATCCATATAGTTAGAAAAATACTAACTATATAGTTTTCACTATTTAGCACAGTCTTCTGTGATAAACGCACGCACATGTAACTTTTCTTTAAAAAATTCACATCACAACACATAAATTTATTGATATAAGATAAACATATTATACTGTTACATACTTAAAATAAGTACACATTAACTGAAAGGTCAAATTTAAAATTATCTTGTAATACCTAATATATTTCATAGTTTTATCACTACAGGAATCTTCCAAAAATTATTCAATGTGCGCTGCATATATAAAGGACTATTTACAGACCTGTTCTGTGACTTTTAACGCAAGTTTCATCGTCCTTATATAACAGAATTTGAATTAAGAGAATAGACTTTTTGGCTGAACTTCCTGTGCACAGTTCATCTTTCCTTTCTTTTTCTCCAACATGGAGAGAAAAAAAAGGTGAAATATGCAAAAAATTTAACTGAACAGATATATTTCTAGAGCACTATGAGGGGTATCCGTACAATAAAAGGAATAGGGAATAGAGAATAAGAAATCTATCAGAAATCATGTATTGTGGAATACACAGTTTTTGGAAATCATGTATTGTGGAATACACAGATAGATTGAAATTCTTATTTTTTGTTCTCTGTTCCTTGTTTCTTTTATTGTGCGGAGCCCCTGAGTATTCGCATATCCGCCATTTTTAATCTTTTCCTCACTCTCTTACTCCTCTTTCCTTAATTCTTTGTTCTCTCTCCATCTCTGCTGCTGAGCTGAGAAGATTGAAAAAAAAAGAGAGAGAGAAGATTGAAGAGATAAAAAATGAAGACTAAAAATGGTGGATAAGATATCTATATTCTAGTGCCTTTCTAAGCGAAACGAACAGATAAGACGCCATGTTTGATTTTGGCGAAAATCTGCAGTCGACAAAGATCGTAATAAATTGTGTATTTCTATTCAGACTGAAAATATCAAAGCAAGATGCCAGTTGTTGAAAATCATTCATCGGAAGCCAGAAATATTTAAAGTTGAGATAAGTAGATTTGGATTGTAGCCCAAGTTGTAGCAGAGTTTTAATTTTGATAACCTCTAGAAACACTTTCTCAAAACAGTTGGAACGAAAATGTGATGTTCACTCCGTTGGAAATAGAGCACATAAAATCAATCCATATGAATCAACTATAGGTCACGTCCATATATTCACTTTATTCAGATATTACTAATAGGCGAATGAAATATTTATATACGTACCATAATATCATATCCTGAAGAGCCTATCAAAATTAATCGATGTCCACAATCAGTAGTAGGCACTTTATCCAAAACATTTTCTATCAAATTATCCTCGCTGCATATTACTATGCACCTCAATAGCACAGTTTCGAAGAAATGGAGAGACAGAAGCCAAATGGAAGCCTTCTTTATGGTTTAATGCTACCAGTAGGTGGCGTAGGTTTCTATCATGGGGGCGCCACTTGATTAAAAAATTCAGGTTTTCTGAACAACCGAAAGTTTTCATGAATTTTTAATAAAAAAGGCAGTTGCCATTTTTATCGCGTGACTGTCCAAATTCAGATAGATACGTCGTTAGATCGTAACTCGAGAATATTTTAAGTGAATCTTAACAAAGCATCACGATGCCTGAGATGGCATCAACGTTATGACAAAGACTTTGAATCGTTCGCTGCGACCAAAATGGCAAGAAGGCTAAAAAGCTATTATAAAGAACCTAGAAATTCGACAAGCTCAAAAATATTCTGAGGAATATAACAGCAAGATACAAAATCAATTTTAATATTAATCTAAAATTTAGTATCAAATATTAAGAGTTTTATATTTAATTAACATATATGTATATAGCTAATATGTCGTTAACACACAATTTTTATCATGCCATTGGAATAATTATGATTTAAAATTATTTAAAATAATGACAAAATTATATGTATAAAAAATTTGGAAATGTCCACAAATTCATTTTTTTGCGTATTACGATGTTCGTTTCCTCAACGCTACAGAAAATAATAAGCTTTTTAAATATCTCAAAATTTTCTCGAATCTTCCAAAAACATAATGTTTGTTGTAAATGATTTGTTACGCTCATAAAAATAATTATAGTCGATAACACGTCACTCGCTACGTTACGTAAACCACGTCAATGGCGAATTAATAAGATTTGTATACATATAAATTACGAAGAAAGCCTTTCTCTCTGTCCTCGTTTTTTTCGTGTTGTACAAAATTCTTCGACGATGTACAATAAACCACAATAGAGCACAAGCAAAAAGACAATATTGTCTCTTCTACAAGAATGTTACAGAGCTGAAAGCCTCTCGTGTTAGAACTATGAGTTACGAGTCAAAGTCACGCCGCATAATGGCGACTGCATTTGAGATTTGCTGCTAGGCAAACGAACAGTGGGATCGAAAATTATTTCGGAACGTACATTGTTACACGAAGCTCTCAATATTACAAATCATGCAACAAAAATGTGAATTAAATTAATGAAAATCTATTTCATATGAAAAAACATTGATTGCATCCCATTGCAATCTCGATGAATAGCAACAAATGGATTATAATATATTCGACATAGTCGCCATCTAAATATCTGTCTAAATTATTAACAATACAAATTGAAGAAAGAACCGTAGTGATACATAAACGAAGGACAATAAAAACGAACGTGATCTGATGTCAAATCTTACAGTCACTGCCTCCGAGAAAAGAAAGAAAAAGAAACACCTAAAAAAAAAAAAAAAATAAATAAAAAAATAAAAATATGAAGCGATTTTACTATTTGCGCACCTGATATATCATCACCCTTGAAAGCTGATAGCCGACAATGCGTCGATTATCTCCTGTTTCTCGATACGATCCTGCGTCCGGAACGTTCCAGCCCTCTGTCTTTCTTTCTCTTTCTTTCTCTCCCTGTTCCCGCAACGAACGTATAACAAACGTTTCATCGACGCGGCTCCCTCCCCGCTGCCGTACCAACATACACAAAAGCAACACCTCGCACAATATCAGCAGTTACGTCGGTACTGGGGTCTACTAGACGAGACATTTCCTTCTTTTGTGGTTTCTTGCAGCGCTCTCTATAGCTGTTTGCAACGCCGGTACGGAGAACTAGAGCACCGACGAAGACGAGCAACGAGTTTCGGCGTTAACTTGTGCCAACGCTCAGACACTTGTCGACCATCATTACTCGACTCCGTCGGCTCGTTGGAACAGTCGTAACCGTCGTAATCGTTGCAACTGGCGGTGCTCAAAGCTCCAACATTGTAGAAGGCGAAAGCGAGTCCAGCTGCTATTCAGCAGTAACAGTCGCAGCCAGCAGAATTGTTCACTTTACAATTTGTGTATTTCTTTTGTGTACCATGATTTATTCGAAAAAAAAAGAAAGGACAATTCAAATCCGCTTTCTTTCAATATAACGTTCTCGCTCTGTTTATTCACCTTACTGATCTATATACAGATCTATTTTATTAAGCAGAGAGCCATACATCATGCATATTTTTGCGTATTTTCGCAAAGAGGAGTCGCCACTCGCAACTTTTCCTCGCGACGTTCTTGCCAGCACGAATAACACGTGCCTCTACCGGCGTCTCCTTTGTCTTTTCGTTGAAAAAACGAGGTGATATTTCTTTTTCTTTCTATTTCAGGTATCTGAGATTTTCACGTACAAAAATTCCCCAGCAGATATTACCCCTAGGGAGAAAATTGAACAAAGCTCTCAAGTGTGCGACGCAAATTCTTATCGATTTGCATCGCGAGGTTAATGCGACGATTTCCTGCGCACATCTGGTCATCTGTCGAGATTTCATTGACATTTCGCCTAGAATGTCTCGTTTTTCTTTACCTGGGCCGCTCACTTCGGAAAATTGCCATTGCTCATATTTCATATGTTAACGAGAACCAAACACATACACAAACATACATACACATTCAGACGCTAATAAACATACGATTATTTTTGCGATCCGGTGACGGAAAAAAAAAGTGGAAAATATATTGTTTTATATAGCTCTTCCAGCTGGCCTGACGATTGATCTTAGCGATTCGAGCGCTAAACGATGACAACCATCCTAAGTCATTTTATCGCGCAATAAAATATATTGCGTCTATTTACCGTTACGTGAATGTGCAGAAACGAGTCCCGGCAATTTACCAGGTGCAACTATTCAGATACCCCTCCTTCGGATAACCTCCTGTTTCGGGTTAGTAGATGAATCGCTGATCCGGTCAGTCGTCCCTCAGCTAGCTCAGCTTGCCTCAACCACATGAATCATCCGATCGACCACTCGCAACTCGTTTTGAACTCGGCGTACCTATCAGAGGACAAGCATCCGAGCTAGCTTGGCAGCCACCACGTTGGAACAATTCAGAACAATTACTGCCTACGATTGTTCCACGTTGTCCGTCTGCAGCATGTTCCATTGATTCGGAACTTTCGGATTCGAATACTCGGGTAAAGGAAACGAGTTAGTACGAGCAACGTAGCGACGTTATCGTGCCACCTCACTTGACTACGAGGCAAGACATCGAGCGGAAAAAATTATTTAGGCTACAGCCTAATCGCAATTCCGACCTTGCTGCGCGACGTTGCTGCACGTAATGTAGCGTTTCTCGAAGAATCGTGAATTACGTCACCAGGGCCATCCTGCCGGAACAATCGCGATATTAACCCGCGGCTTAATTGTTTATCCCGCGATCTATGTAGTTTATCGGTTTGAATTCCGCATCGTCGAAGGTTCTCCCTGCGTCTTTCACAATGATCGACGCAGATCCGACGTCACGATGGACACTTTCGACGAAAGAGGGGCGCCACGACGCCAAGGACCGGTAGTAACAATATTGGCATGGAGCACTGATGTGTATGGACGATTCATCATTATTATACATATACATATGCCTTATATGTGTGTGTGGTGTGTGTGTGTGTGTGTGTGTGTGTGTGTGTGTGTGTGTGTGTGTATATATACGTATATGTTATATGCGCAACTCGGAAAAACATACAACGCACGAGGAAAATTGTCTGTCTGTCTGTCCTTTCCTTTCTCAACTGCAGTCAGTCTTTCTTTTCATTTAGACACGTAGCTATTATTTCCGAAATATCCCTTCTCCACCTTTTTTTCTCTTCCGTCCCCTACTTTCTCTTCTTTTTTTGTGTGTGTATACCAATCGGGTTGAACGCAACAGCTAATCGCGCACAATCTAAATCGATCTGATTGCGACGGATGCGAAGGGCGAACGATACTTTGTGGAATGGCGCTGTAGCGAGTTTCTATCTCTCATACTCGTATCTCGATGGGAATTCTTCAATCGTCACTTCGTTGTGCCGCAACATTCCCTGACTCACGTATGTCGCGGAAAGACACTACGATTGATTTTCACTTACATATGAATAACTCCCTCCCACATTAGTTTGTCTTCATCGATCATTGTTGTGTTCCCCGGTAATAAAGCCACGTGACTTGTTATGATTCGATTTTATATATTCGGGAAATCGTGTGAACGTCAGACTAGATCTATTTTTTTTGGCTCAATGACAACACTAACTCTCGTCCTTTTCTCTCCACATTGAAGAAAGAAAACGTAAGAAAAAAAAGACGAACGTGTAAAAAGTTCAGGTAGTAAGAACAAGCCATAGATCTTTCTTATTCACTTTATATCTCGTATTTCTCGACATTTGGCAAATACGATTTTTAAAAAAAGGCAGAAAGGTTGAGAAAAGGGATTCTATAGGAATAAAGAAAGTACAGAATCCACGAGCGATCTGATCTAAGAGCCAATAATTAATAGTCACGAATGTCTCGGATGTTATAACTCGCAGTACAGACGCATCAACTAGTAGCTAAATGATAGATCAGTAGACCTCTATACTATTTCGCATAATATAACGTGGCTGCGGCATCTGGGTTCTGGGTGACAAGCAACGGAGAGGAAAAATAGAGGAAATGATCCCCCTGATGCTCTTGAGGTGCTTATAAGTATTTTGGGTCGAGATATCCGAGGCTCAACGATCCGCAACTCAGCTCCACTAAAATACAACACATATAAGAAATCATATTTCTTGCTTTTCGCAAGCGAGATTCAAATACGAATTGCAAATTAGCTCTCGGATTCAGTCATTTTAAAATTTCAAATCGAAATTTCAAACGTTCTAATGAATCGCTAAATTCGAAATTTCTTGCCAGAGAATTCGTCGAGAGATTCTCATTCCGTCATTCGCACACATCATTTCGCACTTTGATCGCGATCTAAAACACTATGTATTTTCGAATCAGTCGGGATTCGGAGAAGGTAAGATGCAGGAAAATCAAGGAAAATAATACTTTGATCCCGAGCGAGCCACACCTCCTCCAAAAAGATCCACCATCTTTTATTTTTACATCTATAGCATCGTATGCGTCCTCTAACGTGTAAACGTAGATACTTGGGAGTATCCGGTTGCTTGCATGATATAAGAATATAAAGCCCATTCTATAATTGCGTAAGC
>Ga0157363_1005945_pt1 | contig 11441 bp, 10 predicted proteins | sample AttsexASBM1_FD_111477 | JGI IMG/M metagenome (GOLD analysis project Ga0157363, IMG submission 111477) | Fungus gardens microbial communities from leaf cutter ant in Ribeirão Preto, State of São Paulo, Brazil - Atta sexdens ASBM1 | ecosystem: Host-associated > Fungi > Mycelium > Unclassified ...
TGTGTGTGTGTGTGTGTGTGTGTGTGTGTGTGTGTGTGTGTGTGTGTGTGTGTGTGTGTGTGTGTGTGTGTGTAAAATTAAAAAAGTCCAAGCGGCTAGTTTGAAAGTAGAGAAAAATTCGTAGGTATAACTCAATTGTGAGTCTTGACCGTCTTGACGCAAGAGTACGTAAAATTATAAGTTTAATTCATCTTTTGTGAATGAATATTTTTTTTATTCTGCTAAAAGAATTGAAAGAAATACAATCAGAGAATTGAAAATATTTCTATTCTCTTAATTTTGATATTAAAGATTATAATAAAATACGAATTAAATAAAGCCGTCAAGGAAATATATATATATATATATATATATATATATATATGTATAATCTTGCATCTTTGTTACCTTTACCGCAAATGGATAAGAAGTTCACCAAATAAATTGTTTTAATTTGAATGACTATTGGTAGCAAAATCTTTATTAATCATTGATAATCACAAGATTCATGCTATAAAGAAATTGTATAACGTATATATAACGAAGTATACTGACAGATATGTTAAACCAGGAAAAAATATTTTATATATAATTATATAAAATTATATACAATTTTATATATTTGTATATAAATGGATATTTTATATAAGGTGTGTTTCGTTTCATGCATAATGCGCATGATATATCATTTTATCCTTATGTTATCCTCATCGGATATTAAGATAAAATGATACATCCATGTGCATCATGCGTGAAATGGAACGCATATAATTATATATAATTCTATATATATAATCACATATATAATTTTATAAATAATTTAATATAATTTTATATGTATTGAAACAAAAATTGCAAAAATTCATTTCGAGGCGAAAATCGCCACGAACACTAAAACACGTTGCACTCAAAGCTAGCAATAACTCTGAAACTAAACGAGATGTAAACGAGATGTAAATTTTAAAAAAGTCAGTTACTCGGAAGATTATAACGATTGTAGTGCTGCAAACCGCACGTCGCTAGGACGCTCGTTGCCGATCGAGTTTTCAATTCAAAAAGTTTGCTTATTTTTTTATCAGACCTCTATATACAATTATATGTAAAATATGTTCATTTATATATAATTATATAAAATTATATATATTTTTATATAATTATATATATATATATATAAAACATTTTTTTCGGGTTATGCATATCGAATCTGGAAATGATGCGTGTACACAAATATGCTCGTGATCAGCTAAAATTGAAATATAATATATAGAGGTAGAGAGGCAGGAATATTTTATTATACGCCGTATATTAGTTTCGTTTCGTGTATGTGTCAATGGGCGTATTTCTATCGGTAAACTCGCTTATAAAAGAAACCTCGCATTTTGATAGATTATTGTGCCATTCTTTTCACAATACAGCACAAGATTCGATGCGAGGGACAAGGAGGGTAAAGAAGTCCCTTAAATTTATATGTGTACGCCGCAGGCTTTGCCGCAAGGCTATATCTTTATCGATTTTGACTTCTTTATCAACCTTACGTGGCGGCATAATAGTATACAATACATACATACGTACGTCAATCATGACGGCATACAATCGCCGCGAATCGTTTGCACCGTTTGCGATCGTCCCGTTTCAAAACAATAAACAGTAAACATCTTGATGCTGGTAGTGGTAGCGAGTTAAGTAAGAATTAGGGTCGTCGGATATCTGTAAAACTTGCATCTGTCTTCCGTGACATAAATTATTAATTACGTTGTGACACTTATAAATCTAGTGCCAAGACAAGAGTATGGCAGTTAGTGAGGTACTTATTATTGTCTCAAATCAAAAATTGAATGGGCGCAAAATGTGACAATATACATATATATAAATTTCCTACACATCTTTTATTAATTCGTTAATAATGATAATTTTAACTTAGAGTCTACTTGATACTATAAATATAGAATCAATTTCTATTTTAAATGTTTTTAAAACTATATAATATTACAACAATTGGTGCAATCATCAAGTACAATTAAATCGACTTTTATATTGATTCATATCGCGTTCAACAGACTCAACTGTTGCGAAGCGAATTCGTGACCACTCATTGTTATTCTAGCACTCATTGTGGATCTAGAAGAATACACCAACAGCAGCGAGCGCTCACGGATCTGCTCCGTAACAGTTGCTGTTGGTTTGCTGAACGCAACCATTTTCAGTGTGCGACGTGTGTGCGTGTTAATGGATATTCTATTAATTCTTTCAAGATTATGAATTATTATGTTATTGTGACAACAAAAAATATGTAATTAAAAGGGTTAAATTATTTATTAACACTGAAAATATGTGAATTAATTTGCTACGTTTGTGTCAAAATGTGGCAAGTATCTAATTGGAAAGCATTAGCATCTTTTTTGTGACTATAGCTTTACAGCAAATTCGGCAGACTGCACTTTTTCAAGTCAATGTGACGTGTCAAGTCACATGTCATGGTCACTCTCTGATTGTGCTATAGCCTGTAGACTTGTAGTAGTAGTGTCGTAAGTAATAGGAGGGCCAACGCACAATACGAAGAAAACGAGGAAGTAATAGCGATCGGATTTAATGGTAACGATAGTTTTTTCCATTTACATACGAGTAAAATTTACATACTGAGTCTGAAATAAACCGAGTACTTTATACTCAAATTAATGATGTCATTACTTAATTATTTATTTTGGTAAAAAGTTATTACTTGACACAGATTCATAACCTCACTTATTTAAAATGAGTTTACGGAACCGGTTCACTAATAAAGCATACGGTCTCGATCTTGTACAGATTTAGACAAAAATTCAGTTAAATCTCACTTATCAGAATGCAGGAAAAGGAACATTCAACATTGAGTTATGACCAGACAAATAAGAATTATCTGAGATCGATGCAAAGCAACTACATAATGTGTTTTGAATCGCGGCACGAGTGCTGATCTGATTCATCTGATGATCTGATCGTTCTTTTTTTAATGATACAGATACAAGCCGATAGACGAACGATACCAATTCCGAAAAAAAGGCTTTACATGTTACGAGAATGGCAAAGCTTAGTTCGTACTACACACTTTGTCCACTTATCGATCAGCAGAGCTTACTCGGCGTCGAGAAGGATAAGGAACCAGGCTGTGCGATAGTGACTCTCGGCAGGAACATAGTTATACGATATAAGGTTAATAATATAGAGATATTTAACCATCGTATTTTAAATGTGTTTTTTTTTAAACTGTGGTCATAAAACATTTTGACGATTCATATGTATTTCCAGCTACAAGATTTAAAACAGATCAGCAGTTGGTCCAGCAAAGAAAGATTGACGACGCAAGTCATTTATGATAGATTCAAGCAGCGTTACGTTGCTGCCTTTAATGAGAGAAAGATTCGGATTTGGTCGGAAGAGGAGGCAGACTTGAACAATGTGAAGGGACACAAGTTTTCGTCCCCGCTTTATGCTATTCTACCACATAGTGACTCGTCACCCATTCTTGTCCAACAAAACGGAGCTACGGCTACCCTAGAGTGGGCCATCGACAACAGGAAGACATGGATAAGCAAGGGTATAATTAGGGCTAAGGAGAAATTATTCAACTGTCAGCTGATATATTTAAACGGAAAGACGAGTTTATTTTGCTTGACGAAAATAGAAGAGATCTATAACTACGTAGTAGTTGGATTGGAGGACAGTACCTGTTTAGAGAAAGCGGATACTATCAGGAGGATAGAATTAAAACGAAAGTCAGAGGTTCTCATGGGACACGTTGTAATACATTATAAGAACGATGCATATCTGTTGACTTTATGTATGTATTAAAATATCTCATCAAGTCCCCCTTCTTTTTTAAGATAAAACGCATGTTTAATATTATACAATTGTTTCAGGGTCACATGGTAGATTGTATAGTCACTTGTTGACAGGAACGTCTTCTGACATCATGGAATCTAATAGGTTGATCAGTGTAATTACTAATATCAATACGAAATATCCCATTGTCATGACGCATCTTAACGAAACGACCATAGCGATTTATGGTGCTGATGTCACGGACGAGGGGGCAATACTCATGATATACAATGTACAATTCAAATCGGCGCAAGCGGTGCAGAAGCTAAAACTTTACACCAACGACGCTAAGCTCTGGAAGGTGGAAGACAAATTATTGTTAGCGGCAAACAGACATTTGGCCGTTGCGCCCTATCACCTGGCGCCGCAAAGAATAGCCGCTATGTTGGGCTCGTCTTTGCGCTTCAAGAACGACAATGATAGTAACGATACAGACGATATTATCGTGATACAGGAAGCGACAATGGCTCAGTGGGACAAGAATCGAACATTGGCGAGAAACGCATCGATAGGTCAAATACCTTTGAATATCTCGAAAAAGATCTGCGCTTATTTGAACGAGGGATGGAACGATTCCGCGATACAAGAGACCGTGATCCCATTATTGATGGAATCTGGCGATGTCGCGTCGATCTGTTGGTGCCTCGATACGTTTAAAGATTTGCCAGAGAAGTTATTAGTGGATCTTTTGGTATTTACCTTAAAAAGTCCAGACAAAGTATTCGTTCTTCTGCAAAATGGCACGACTGATAGCACATTGAAAGCTAGTAATCCCTATTCCAGAGACAATTTTCTCGACAGAGTGTTCAGTATCAGCTATTCCAGTGTTTCATTGTTACCTCATCTGAAAACCGGTTTAACTTTCGATCAAGTACTTAAATTATTGGAATATCTAATGTGTAAATTGAATGAGAAAACGGACTCGCTTGACGATAATTCACAGCCGAACGATCAACAATTGTATGAATGGTTCTGTGTGCTTCTCGACTCGCATTATCAACATTATTTATTGTCGCAAGATATGCACATTATGGAGCTTTTCAATCGATTAGATTCTGTCCTAGAAGAACATGTAAGTATGAAAAGTAATTTGCACAATCTTTCATCATCTTATCTACCAACTATCATTTTTTTTCTTCCCAGTTTCAGTTTTTGCAAAATCTTGTCAACTTGAGGCCTATGATAGACAGGACAAACAATGGAAAACCATTACGATCTTCTTCGAGAAAACACAATAAATTCTATTCTATAGAAGAAATTAAACTTTATTAAATTATTAAGTAAATGAAAAGCACATTCACATCTTTCACCTCATCGTAGTGTATTGAAGATGTATGATCTTCATATATTTCTTATGTATTTTTCTATTAATCTTATGCAGAAGACGAATAAATAACTAATTGACGAAAACAAATATAAATAATATTGAAAAATGATGAACTTGATTTTTTTTACATTATTGGCTATAATTGATATTTTATGTTTCCATTTTCTTTCCGCAATTCCTTGTTACATTAAACGACAACTAAAATTAAAGTAAATATTCAACTAAACGGTAATTAATTACAGCGATATTTTCTTTTATTATTAATATCGCTAAGTAGATTCTACACTCTGATAAACGTATGTATATCTCTGGATAAAGTATTTAAAACTCGAAGGCTCGCAAAACGATACTATCTAGATTTTCATTATCATATATCTACTTTAATTCTTCGATATATGGAACTGTGCATAAATTGCCGATTGCAGCCATGGATAATTTTCCTCCAGCAAGTTTTCCAGCAACCTAAAAGTATCGTAAAGAAACAGACACTGTTAATTAAGTCTTAAGGCCGAAGCATAATGCATAAAACATATAAGAAAATCAACTTTTATTTTATGGAAAAGATCGAAGGAAATAAAGGATTTGATTGGTTCGTTTTCTTATGCATTATAGGTTATATTCAGAATGCGTTTTAAATCTCTAAAATTCTTCAGTATGTGTAACGTAAACTACAGCATGTTGGCGCGCTTAAATCATTATAAGCGCGTTCTGAATACAGGCCTGAATGTGTTATGCATTATGCAAGACTGGCTTCCGTCCTAACATATAAGTTTTATGCATTATTATATATATTTTGTGCACTACATAAATTTATGTGTACACACACACACACACACACACACACACACACACACACACACACACACACACACACACACACACACACACAAATTAAATATTCCATAATGAAAGAATAAATTGAAAAGTGAACGATGTTGCTGGAAAAATGAAATCTGCATACCGATTTGACTTCAGATGCAGTTATTTTGTCTACTTCTGCAATGAGATAAGACGGTTTATACACGCATCCTTTGATAATTGCTTGCTGTCCCATATTTTCCAAGTACACAGTATCATTATCTGTGGCATATAATATTTCCGCTTTCACCGTAGTCTTACCGCGCACGATATCAGCATCGGAAAGCTTAGGTGATCTCAAATACTCAATAGCAGCTTTTGTTACCTTCAAAGTAAGATAAAAAAAATTATAACATATACATGAAATGTCTATTGAGAATTTTTAGCAATTATAGATTTGTATTTATGTTAAATGACAAAACTTACGGAACCGGCGACGTTGGGTACTGAGGACAGAATAAAACCAAACAATCCAGAATCACTGTAGGAAGCATTAAATGCCGAAAGGGCAAAATGATCGGTGTTCGTTACTGCGGAGACTGCTTTGTTCAGTGGAGACGCACTGGAACCCCACTTTACACGAGGACCAGAACCTATTGCCCTTTGTAATATGGCACAAGCAAGAGCATCTTTCTCTTTGTTTAAACCTGCTGCTTCAACGGCTACTGCTACAGTGGACAATTCAGAGGAGCGTTCCTTGCGGAGTTCTCCTCCGCGATATTTAGCAATTTCCACAATATTATCTTCCGAGCCTACCTTCAGATTCGAAGCGAACTGTGTCACATCCGATAGTGACATGCCCGTTGCTACAACCGCGCATCTCGAGCCAGTAAACCAAGTATTAACGAAATGTTGCAGCTGTGTAGGAAGAAAACAAATTTCTCTTTTGTGCTGAACGCTATTAATACATAATACATTACGTACATACAGTTTCTGTATTGATTTTTCCAAGTTGTCTCTTTGGCGAATATAAAGAATAACCTAGTCCAGTACGGTAAGCTGCCTTGTGCAACAATTCCATTATACGGATTGTCTCGGGTATCATGGATAATTCATAGCGCAACCTGGGTAATTGATCGGATATTTCCCATGGCTTGAATACTTGCTGGGTGGCGACATCCTCTAGGAAAGTCAAAGCTTTGTCTCTGTTGCAATAGAATATATAAGTGTTGCAAAATTATTTAATATATAAATGTGTCAAATAAAGAAATTTGCTTACATGTTATTTCTCGTAATTTGTAATGTATATGTGATGCTTTCGCGATCAGTGGTGGCAGTTAAGTGTCCACCGAGTTGTTGGATGTTTCTAGTTATTCCAAAGCATGTTGATCTACAAGTGCTCAGACCAGCAGCGATTCGAATGTGATGTGCAGTGCCTTGTGTATCATATGTCTCATTGCGTGAGCCAGCTCTAGATAAAAAAAAAGCGCAAGAGAGAGACGATTATTTTATACTAATTTATATATTGTAACACTATTTTATCATTTGTTAACTTATAATATCATAATTCTTCATACCTAAAGATGATTGACACTTGAGTAATAGGATTATTGTTATCGAGCGTAGCAACTGTCACCTTATTGCTCCGCAATACCTGAACCTCTGGGGTCGGAATATTGGAACATTGAGCAGCCGCAGCAGCTGCATAATGCCTTACCTTGGGTAATTAAAAAGGCAGGTATATATATATATATATATATATATATATATATATATATATATATATATATACATATATATATATATATATATATATATATATATATATAAACATAATCGCGTGTACTACACTTTTTTCTCTATTTCTAAAAGATAAATAATAATATTAAGAATGACACAACATAATAAATAAAATGAAATTGGAAACATTCAATAGAGCTAACATTTTAAATTTCAATTCCACCGAGATAATCTACAGAACATTTATGGTGATACACGTAATTCCAAAATTATTCGAAACATTTAAAAAATTACAAGAACACATGTCGTGTTCTTTAATGAGATTTATATAACACCTGCATTACAAACTCAATAGTAAACGTCTAAAATGTCTGGAAACGTATATGATCGTCTTTATAAAATTAAGTAAGTATACCGTAGAGTTACGAAGAACGGGCGATCGTATAGCGGAACAGGCCATTTCTCGTGCTTCCTATAAAAGCAAAGCAAAGAACAGGTCAAATCAGATAGCAGTAAACGGAGTAGACGACACGACAGACACCGAGATCCGAGACCCGAGAGTCCGAGACACACGGTCCAAAGAGTATCGATATTTCATAATATCGATATTTTAGAAATGTCGAGTTGAGACATCGATATTTCGAATCGATATTTCAGACTTTGATAGTTTGAAATATCGATATGCTGAGTTTACATTTGTTCATCGAAGAATCCAAATATCCAAGTCTTATTGTGTATACATATAATTATATACATATAATTAATAGAAGAGGAGGAAAATATGAATATAATAGTAATTAATTGTAAGCAAATGACGAGGATAGTCACTAGTTTGTTGACAAACGGTGGTAACCTTTCAAGAAAATACGCTACTACTGTAGCTGACAAAATTACTTGGGTACGACCAGAGAAAGTGTCGTATTTGTCATCTGAAAAATCTGGTGATCAAGGATTAGAAATTGATGTTAAATCATCTGATTTTGCCAAAATATACAAGGAATTACCCGAATTGAAAAAGTAAATAATAATGCAACTATAGATGATAATTATTCAGAATACTCACTCACTTAACTTAATAATAATATTCGTCGATACATTTTCACTAAAAATGAAAGAATCTGGCAGAAAAATGGGGCGGTCGGCCTCGTGAATTGATTTTATTAAGCGTCCAAATTTAAGACTGTAGAGGTTAAGATAGGACTGTTAATCCGACTCAATATAGCGCTATGTAGGTATACATTCTGCATTAATCACAAATTTTCTACTTTACAAACATAAATTCACTGTTTTAAAAACACAAATTCGCTAGTAATGCAAAGAATTGTGTGCTTAAAGCAGTGAATTTGTGTAATTAAAGCAGAACGTATACATAGTGCTGTATTGAGACAAGATATAATATTTTAATCTCTAAATTCTCAAACTTACGCTTGATAACGCTAATAACTCGATTCAGAGGCTAACTGCCGCGTTTTTCTGCCAGATTTGTTTTACATTTTGAGTGAAAATGTGTTCAGTTTGAGTGAAAATCGACAAAGTATATTTTTACTAAGATTTTAGGAAAAGAATATTCTATTCTAAATAATTACCCTATAAATAAATAAAATTTTATTTTATAATTAAATTCTTAAACATGCTATTTATATGTAATATTTTTTGTCAGTGCCAGTGATATTGTTAAAAAGATGTTTACATTACAATTTCTACCTCGCAAAGAAACAATTGATATTAGAAGAGACAAAATCTTGGAATTGGTTCAAAGGCATAGATTAGATCAAAATTCACCAGAAGCTATAAGCAAGTATAGCTCTATTATAAACAAGATAGATTATACAATAGAATAATAGGTATCTAACGTTATCATGCTTTTACTTTTCAGTTGCCATTATGACTAATGACATACATCAGTTGCAAGAATATTTAACGAAATATCCCAAGAACACGAAAATGAAAGTTAAATTGCTAGAAACAATTGCAAAACGAAGGAAAATGCTCAAATATTTACGGCAATGGGATTATAGACGTTTCGAATGGATCTTAGAGAAACTTAATCTTGTTTTCAAACCATTTCCCGAGTGAGTGTTTTATCAAATATCAATATACATTTATTCTATATTTTGCTGAAATTTTATAAATCTGTTCTTACTTTTTACAAAACATTTAATGAATTTTTAGGTTACCTTATCAGGTTACCAGAAAGGATTCTTTAAGACGTTTAACGGAAAAGCATTGTAACGAATTTGTGCAAGAAAAATTGGATATTTACAAAAAAGAATTGAAAAAGTTACAAAAGGATTTTTATATAGAAAAGGCAGAGAAGCTTGCATTTATCAGGGAGGAAGAAATAGCATGTGGATTACAACCATCAGTAAGCGAGGAGGATATTGCATACGCTAAGCAGAAAGCAAAAGAATATCAAACATAATACATATATATATATATATATATCTCAATTTAGTGTAATTTAGAAACAATACAAGTGTAAACGAAAGTTTACGTTGTCAGTCAGTGTATGTATTTTTTTTCATGCTTCATTTTGTCTATTCTATTTAATGGACATTTTCATTATTTGAAATTTGTGGCAATCGATTTCTCGTAAACTTGATGAGAAGATTTTTATGAAAAAGTACATGATAAACAGTACAGAAAACTACATGATATGAGATCTTAGAAATTCTTAGTTTTTCGTAGATATTCATAATGAGGAATAAGTAGAGTTTGAAAAATCAAGAAATTCTCCATTCTTTCCGTATATGTCTTCTGATAGGTCCCTGTATAGGGACTGTACCTATCACGTAGAGTTTTTATGGAAAAAATGTTTCGTAAAAATTCATGATACAATGTATCAGAAGAGAGAAATCGATTGCCACAAATTTCAAATAATTCATGATACAACGTATCAGACTCTATAGTGTCACGAAACAGACAATGCCACACTCTATGTGGCCTACGCTATTACGAATATCTGCAAAGAAACTAAGAATTTCTAAAGATGATCCTAATGTCTCAATCTATAATGTAGTTTCTCGTAAAAATTTTCCCAGAATATAGAGAATAATTGGAAAAACAGATGAGTTTATAGATGAGCACATGACAGAATCTGTTGTGAGTCGAGTTATCCACAAAGTAAACCGTTGAATTAATGAATGATATCAATCCTCGATTGATATATATATACATATATATATATATATATATATATATATATATATGTGTACATAGTTTTATATTATTTGTTGAAAGTTGCAGTTTTAATATATAAGTGTGGATTTTGCTTCAATATCTAAACGACTATATACATGAACGATTATTATTTTTGCACATGTATGTAAAGTAAAAGTATTTGCATAATAGTAGATCTGCACTTAGAAACATTTTCGACAAATATAAAGACACAATTGCAAATACAAAGGAAACAAATTAAACCATTATATAATCTTTTATAGAGAAAAATACGAGTTAATTTTCTCATGATTTATATTTTATATATTTTATCGCTACAGTCACTTGCGAAAATCCCGAGCACGTAAGTACTGAATGATCCATTGAAAGATGATTTAACTTAACATTCGCAAGTCAGTTAAAACGGCATTTGTTTCGATACAGTGATGTATAATACATTGAGTGACACACGCGCGCGCACGCACGCACGCACACACACACACACACACACACACACACACACACACACACACACACACACACACACACACACACACACACACACACACACACACACAAA
>Ga0157363_1005946_pt1 | contig 11440 bp, 3 predicted proteins | sample AttsexASBM1_FD_111477 | JGI IMG/M metagenome (GOLD analysis project Ga0157363, IMG submission 111477) | Fungus gardens microbial communities from leaf cutter ant in Ribeirão Preto, State of São Paulo, Brazil - Atta sexdens ASBM1 | ecosystem: Host-associated > Fungi > Mycelium > Unclassified ...
CCGAAAGATGGGAGAAAGTAGTGGCCAGCGATGGACAATACTTTGAATCATAAATGTATAACCAGTTTTTTACAATAAAGCCTTGAATTTCGGAAAAAAAACGGTGGAAGCAAAGTTGTACACCTAATAACATTATATAATGATTGCATTGTTACTATCTTCAACTAATAATCCCGTAATAGCATGTGGAATATTAGAATTCGCGAAAAAGCTGTAAATAGCCAACACGAGATAATAGAAATCTGTTTAGAATACATACACATATACGAGATCAAGAAACATCCTAGCAAATATGACTTGTTATATAATTTTTTTGTCATTATGCCTATGTCTCTGTTTTATAACAACAAGACAACTTTATGGCATGAACAAGCTATCCTAATATAAATATGATAATTTTACATGTTTTTGGTATATATTTAATACATAATCCTATCTTAAAATTGTCGTGTTATTTGCCCTAATACCTCTTTTCGTTGAAGCTAATAGAATTCTGTTTCTATTTTAATACTAAAATGTAGTATCAAAAGATTTTCGGGGTCACTGATTTCGAATCCAGATCCAAAATTTAAGAATTCAAAATAGCTGAACTAATATGGCAAATTAAAATGTTACGGAAATCTTTTGATTTCAGCGAAAGAGAACCCAATACCAGGATCAAAATGTTCGTATCTAATTTTAATGTACCTATATTTTAATGTACATATATTATTACACACGAATAATTAGTATCGGTTAACATTGGCATTTTCTTATTACATCATCACATTTACAAAGAATTTATATTTATCAATATCTAACCAATATTATCGATAATTTATGTTATCGATATAAAGTGTATCGATAATTATCGATAATTTTATCGTTAGTAATACCTCTTAAGTACACACATAATAAATATTTCGAATTTCGCTCTAAAACTTTATGAATATATTTTCTAGGAGTATTACTATTGATTAAAGCGAAAAAATTTGAAAATTTTCACTCTCTAAACCAGATTCCTTCCTCAAAGTATTACTTTTATTGAATTAACTTATTGTAATCTACATAGTAAATCGTCGCTAAAGTTTTTGTATTATTCTTTAAATGAGATTTAGAACAATTTGTAACATTTTTATAATATTTTCATTGTTTTGAAAATGTGTATAATACATCCTTAAAGAAATAAGTAATCTAAAAACTCAGATAGAGAGAAAGAGAGAGAGAGAGAGGGAGAGAGAGAGAGAGAGAGAGAGAGAATTAAATTAAATTAATGAAAAGTCTTATGTTCGTGTCTCATATTCATGTTGAGGTCTGATTACAGATTCTGATCATAAGCACATAAGTATATTAAGCACTGAAGAAAATTTGAATGAAATGACTGCAATTGCGCAATTATGTAAACATTATTTATTGTAATTATAATAAATTATTATAATAATTTATGCATGAATAGATAACACTGCTCTCTAGGTTTCCTTAATTTTTATTATTATTTCTAGAGCTTCATTTAGTTTCCTTAATTTTAATTATAATGTTTAACGTGATTTTCTTTGTGTGTATTGTTTTCTTTGTCTACTTATCTACAGGCTGTAGATAAGTACTACGATCAGTACTTAATGTATTATGAATGTTTTGGTGCAGAAAGTTTAAAAAGTTAAAGGTACTAGTGTAAAATTTTCAAAAAATTGATTTTTTTTTATTTCGATTATACAACATTTCAAGAATACACATAAAAATTTCAGAAAAAAATTTGAAGAATTAACGATTCTACAGCCAAAAGTTCTTTTTTGTATTCAAATGTTTAAGGAAGTTGAAGGCTTACTTTATGGACCAAGAATCGCTGATTAACAATAAATAGTTTAATTATTATTTTATTTAAAAAAAAAATCTGTAAAACTTTAAATGCGTTTTTCTCAAAACGTTGTTTTTTTAGGCGGTTGACACGATTTTGGAAAAACTGACCGACCGATATTATATATTTATATTAAAAATTCTTGCGACGTTGTAGATTGACTAGCTATCGTGTAAACTACTAGAATGAACTGGTTTCATTAAAAATTAGATTCTTTATATCCAACTTTTTTTGAGTGAAAAAAAAACGTTTTTTCGCATCATTTTCTAAAAACATGTATTAACTCGCGAATTTTCAATATTTTTCAATAATTCTAATTTATGCGATAGTCACGCAAATAAAGTTTAAGAAAAATTTTCTTGATTTTTGGTTATTGATTTTCGAGATATCGTGTCAATCGTTTGGTCATTTCATTTTTTTAATTCTGCGTCTCTCAACTAATTTCTTGGAATTTTGGAATGAAAATATTTCTGTAAAAATTAATTAGTATATTGACATGTATTAATAAATATGAAAAATTAGAATTGTACGTCTTATAATTTTCTTTAAAAACAATTCCAAAGAAGGCCTTATTTTTAGTAGTTATGGTTACACGAGAATGTATCCTTAAATTTTCAAGAAATAAAAAACTTTTCATTGTATAAATAATGTAATTTTTTTCCGGACATATAATAAATATAAGAATAAAGTTTTAGGCTTTGATTAATATTTTCAGGATCTGTTTAAGAAGAAAAATCTCTGGATTTGCTTGTTTTCACGGAAATATGTTATACCTATCTTTTTCCATATTTATTTTCTGTATTTTATATTTTATATTGTAATATTTTACATTTATTTTTTTTTATAGCATTTAATAGTGATAAAGGAAGAAAAAAGTTTCATTTAAAGTATATCCTGGGAAAATTTACTTTAAAAAATATTTTTAAAAAATTGAAAAGTTGCTATAAAGAAAACCTAAGAAATATGAAAGGTAAATTTGGATCTTTTAATTTTTTTTAAGGCAACTTAAAACTTATTTAAGAAAAATTAAAAGAAAGTAAAAAAACTTAAAAATTATAACAATTAAAAATAATTAAGATTACTTATATTCAAAATATTAGTAAATACAATACATTAAACATTATTTCTTGGAGAAATTTACTTTTAACAAAGTTAAAGTTTTTAAAAGTAATTAAGAATTTACTTAAAAAATTTTGGGATAATTGAAATTGTGCAAAAGGCTAAGAGCCAAAATAATTTAAAATTTTTGAAGTTTTTCAAGCATGATTTTAATACAAACGGCATAGCGCGTTAATATTTTTTAGTTGTTCTTAAACAAATTTTAAAATTACTTTAAAGAAAAGTTTAAAGTGTTCAAATTTATCTTTATATCTTAGGTTTTCTTTACAATAAATTTTAAATATCTTTTTAAGTTTTCTAAAATAAATTTTTACAAGGGATTACGTATATAAATTACCTTTGTTTAAAAAAAGTTGAAATCTGTCTCCGGATTTAATAAAAAAAATCTAGTAATTTTAATTCATTTAATTAGGAAATTTTTTATTTTTGTATTTTTACGATAATAATATGATTGCGATTTCAATATAAGTTATCAACATTAAATATGGAAAACAGAAATGTCGATCCGCAAATGTCGATAAATAAAGCATCGATTATTCAATTATTCTCGAACTGGTGTACATTATTTCGCGGTACAAACAATATTACATATATTTTTATCCACTTATTACTTACGGACTTCATAATTTTTCCGATTTTAAGCGCTCCACGAATAATATTCTGTTAAAATTAGATTTAATCTGCGTAACGTTATACAACGCTATTTCTGAATAGAATCCCGCATCGGCGGAGATTCGGTGAGAATCTATTATCCTTAAGCGCGCGCTACCTCTCAGTTCTCTCTTATTTTCACTTCAATGTACACTGGTGTTGCTTGACCAAGTTCTGGAATTACTGCGAAATAGGAACCCATCCGACTGTCGACGCGCGCGATAAAATCCGTTCATTCACTGCGAAATTTCGCTCAATCGCGAATCCACAATAGTATCGCATTTCCATTCCTCGGGATTTTATCTCCGAAATTATCCCACACGAATTGCGAATCCAAATTTTTATGTAGATATATACATTTAGATATACCACTCGCAGAAATGCGCGCACCGCGCTTTGTAACCTTTTGCCTGTAATACGGAAGTCTCGGTATTACAGGCGGATATTCCGTGTAAGTATAGCCCGTATATGCGCTTTACATACAAGATCGAGAATGATGAAGCGCACTGTACCCCTTGCTCCCCCTCATATATGCAATAACTCCACATTCGCCGCCGAGTACGCTCTGCTCCGTGCCCTCAGATATTCAGATTTCACACCGGCGCTTTGTCTTTCGAGGCAGAAAAATATAACGGGAAAGGAAGTAAATCGTCACCATACTTACGTGTTACATTAAAGTCTCTCCTTCCGAAGAAAGTATATTCCGTCGTCTTAAATAAAGAAAAGCTTCGCGAAAAGTTTTATTCTTACATCCGACTGTTATACTTATCAAATAAAAAGCGTTATGCCTCTGATGCGCATTTCGAGAAGATATTTTCTGCTTTACGAAAGAATCCGTAAATATGTTTTTCCGACCGAAAGAATTATTTATATAACAATATGACTGAGATCGGAATGATTATCGATCCTTGGGAAAATATATTGTACTAATGTATTTTTTATATCGTCGAAAATTCTTTTGTTAAATGGAACATTATAAATCATGTTAAATCGTATTCACAATTTCATTTCAATGCTTTTCCTGGAATACGGATATCTTTACATTTCACCGTAAATATTTATATTTACTGAAATGCACGCGAAATATATATACATTGTATATTTAGAAACATACTCCAAGTTTATTTATGTTTTACCAAATATGTATGATCCTTTCCGTGAACGGATTTTATTTGCGAAAACTGAATATTTTTAGGGATGCACCGGATATCCGGATATCCAGTATCCGCTATTATTCAGCTTTCGATCGGATAGTCGGATATCATTAGTATCCGAGAATATATCCGGTTGAAATTTGATATTAAATTGTTGATTTTTTTCTTATACAAATGTTTTAGAAATAAGTATGCATATTCATGATACTATATGTGCCTTCCAATTAGCGGCACAAATGACACAATGGATCATTACATCCTTGTTGTTTGCCAATATTAAACAAAGATGACATGATCACTATGTCATATCGTCGCTTGTTGGAAGGAACTATAATATCCCATTGTTGCACAATTACAATTTTTTCTCTATATAATTTCTTTTCTTTTTAGAAGCTCTCTCGGAATCCAATCGGATATCTGATATTTCTTTTCAGATCTCTGATATTCAGTATCCGGTAATTTTATAACGCGGCGTATCCCTAATTTTTACTGCGTAATGAAGTATTTATAATACAAATGTGTCATTTTGTGTGTGTGTGTGTGTGTGTGTGTGTGTGTGTGTGTGTGTGTGCGTGCGCGCTATTGGATTAGTACAAAAGCGCTTTATTTGTATCATGTCTATGTTTTTAAAGTAATTTAGCAGTTATTATACGATAGACAAGAATCAGTACATTTATTAATGAGATACGATGATTTTAACGGAGTTATGAGTAAAGTCGAAATGTTCATTTTATTTAAATCACAAGTCAATAACAAAAAGTCTTAGAAACATTAAAAAAAATAATTTTGTAGAACGAATTGTAACCTTTCTCGTTAGAGAGTTGAAAATAAAATAAAATTTTTTTTAATCATGTGACAGGCCTACAAATTGATGAAAAAATCTCTCATTTTGTTCCGCTCATAGTTTTTTATATGTAAAAATTATAAAATTTATAGCAACGACATAGCAATCTTTCAAAAGTACAGACTTTAAACTTAAAAATCCTATGTTTAAATTTTTTATTTTTAATTACTGATGCTTTTGAAGTTCGTAGCGCTATTTTTGTTCTACCATAACATTATATACATATATATTGCAGTAAAAATCCTAGAGAGCAATTGTACGAATTATTGTCTGCAAAAATCGATACATCTATCTAAAAGAATAGATGGCTCCCTTTCTTCAAAAGTGATATAACTCAAGAAAAGTAATTTTCTAGTTATTACCATAACTAAGTTAAGAATTAATAAATATATAAGACCAGACTGCGCATTTCTAAGAAATTGTCACTCTCAGTTTAGAAATAGTGAGGTATCTTAAATCATATTGCATTCTCTTTCTCTTTTTGTCTCGCTCACTCAAGAATCGAGTTGAAAAGAAATATTGGTATTCAATTTTTTTCTAACGAAGCACAGATAGATCAAGGAACGCGCAGTCTATATCTATTACATCTAAAGTAAATTAGCTATTGTATCAATTATCAAAATGAAATTAGCTTAATTTTATAAAAAATTATAAAAATTATCACAAATAAAAAAAAGTTCTTTAAAAGTCGAAAATGACAAATATGACACTTGATTATGTCAAAAAAATATTTTTTGCCGATATTATTTGAGTAATTAATAATTTTTTATCAAATTGTAAAATAGCCTTTCCTCTTCCTTGAGAAATTTAATGTTTTACTTTTCAAATAAAAGAGCGGTGTAATAATTGTCAATTTTGTATTATTATTTTGCTAAGATATAGTTAGACCTCGTGTCAATTGATGAGCAACTTTCGAGCTAAACTTTTTAATCAATATGCTCGTAAACGTTAAACTGCGGAAAGCCAAGTCGCCTTAAAAGCGTGTGTAATTGAACTTGACTCGAATTAATGCCGAATAAAATTGTAGGGGCCAACCAGCGTCCTTTAATTAAGATTGTCGCCTTTCCACGCACGTGTACGTGTATCGAACTACTCTTGTTTTCGTCGCTACCACAAGCTCTTCCTGCATGGAAGGTAGTAAAAAGCGACTGGATAATGACTATGCATAAGGACGCGCAAAGGATTTCATATAAATGATAATGTTCCGGGTAGTTCCTTCCACTTCCGCTTCCAAGAGTGTAGCTCAAAGGAATTACCAATTTCGACGGGACCAAAAGTGATCGTATGAAAAATATGTTTAAAAATATATTCACATCGCAGAGTAGCCACCGTAATCATGCATTTCGCGATATATCGTTACGTCGTTATCAAATTTTTAGTCTGAGGATTGTATAAAGTCAGAGGATTATTTCCTATCTCTTCTTCCTCAAAAAAAAATTGAACGAGCAATTGTATGATAAATGAATATTATAAACGTAAATTACAAAACAATTAATAATAATGAAATATTTAAATTTCAGAATAATTGATAATAAATAATTTTGTACATCTCAAAATTGATGTTATGAAATATAAACAGTAGAAGAGAGCATAAAGCTACGATACAAGATGTTCTTATTAGTGATATGACATATATTAATGTAAATTGCATTCATAAATAAAAATATAGACGTTTCGACTAGTATGTAGCCATCAATATGTCATATTAATTTAATAAATATCAATACGGTGAATATATGAATTATGTCAACAATCTAAAATTATTTCTGTTATAGTCAATATAATTTAATTGCGTGATAAGCTTCTATATTCAATACAATGCTCCTAAACTTTTGTCATTTTTCAATCATAACTAGATATTGACGACACAATTGATTAATTGACTTGTCTCTTTTTATGGACACATAATTTCCAGATTCTATTGATAATAACAAATATAAATTAATGTTACATAAATAATTTAAATTAATTTTTATTGGTTAGATGCATACCAATGATTTTTGCAACATCCACTCTTTGCAACATTAACCCTTCGTTGAACATATCTTTTTTCGATCGCTTTTTGACACACTGGATGGTTCACTCAGAGCAATGTTTAAACAACTGACATTCATATTTAAAAAATCCAATATGAAAAATTCAATATGAAAAAAATTATGGGTCAATTTCAAGATCTGTAGAATACTCAAATAGTTTTTTTATTGAAATTTCATTACAATTTTTGTGAAAAAATTCTTAAGTTTAATGAATAGAGAAAAAACAAGTAAAATGTTTAAAAATTGTAACTTTTAAAAAATTCAATATTAAAAATTAAAAATTTTCAGAATTATTCAGATATGATACTTTGAAAAAAAAAATTAGTTTATAAGTTGGTTTTGAATAAAGGTATTTATTTTGCATATTCAATGTAGGCTATTTTGGGAATTGAAAAACAGAATTTTTATAAACATTGTATTCTTGTTCTACAAAATAAAAAAAATTTAATTTCAGAGAATTAAAATAATTTTTTGGTTCACACTCAGTATGTCAACGAAGAGTTAAATAACCGCCAATTATCATATATGATGAAAAATCAGTAATAAGAATAAAGACTTCTTAATACTTAAACTATATGTACTTTGTGTGGAAGATATTTTTTGGTGCTTTGGTATTTACATACTAGGATAGAAAAGGATAAACATATGGAGTGGGAAACATTTATCTCCTTCAGAGAGATAGAATTATTCCTATCATACCCAAAGTTCCATGAAAAAAATATTTCCCACTTAATTAAAACATTAATCTCAACAATGATTATCTTTTAGATTTTAGATATAACAATTTCAAATAGTAAAAGAAAAGTAAACAAAATTAAAGACTTCTTTAATTAATACAATAATAAACATAATAAGACATTAAACTAAGCATTAGGAGTCGGCGACAAACTATGTTGCGCAATAATTAATTAGTATTAACAATTAAATTTGTTTCGGCTCGCATTTTGAGCCAAGGTCTTCAGCAAGGTAGATCTTAAAAATGATCGCTTTTGTACAAATATAACGAACTATCGCAAAATCGTAGTTCTGACTTTCCATTACGCAGTTGCAGTGAAAATGTGGTGAGAAACGTTCAATATTCTCTAATGTTGTAGGAACCAGTTGCAAAGCTGAGTGGAGAGGGTAGTGAATCTCAAGCTATTAACTGTAACAAAAATTAAAAGGGATGGAAAATTGATTTTTTTGTATGGCAGAACTCACACACCCCATATCTAACAGTAATCGTACGCAAATCCAAACATCATCAATCGAATCAACATAATAAATAATTCACAAATCGTCAAAATTAAATTAAAAATTGAAATAATAAGCAAGATTAATTGAATTGAAAAACAAGCCTAAAATAAAATGTAAATAAATTTCACTTATTACTTAAAAATTTTATAACTTTAAATGATATGTTTCTTTACTTAGCCTTCTTCAGTCATAGAGAAATTAAAACATATATATCTAATTATAGCACATGGATAATTATATACCGATGTCAAGGGTCAAAACAAAATCCGCATATACAAAAAATCTTTGATTGTATACATCTAATATCCAAATTATGATAAAAGTACAGAAAGAAAATCTATAAATAATGTAATAATCCTATAATAAATGCAAAATGTAATGATCCCAAAATTAGTTGTGCTACTAATAATCAAATTAATGTTGTCCTGATAAACGACGATTCGTTAATAGCACAACTAATTTTGGGATCATTACATTTTGCATTAATAGAGCATCTTGCATTAATAGATCTTCTCTCAACTTTTATCATAATTTGGATATTAGATGTATACGATCAAGGTTTTTTAATTCTTGTGTCTATATGAATCTCTCGTTAACGACCGAAGAATTCATTATTGTTGCACAACGTGGAAACCCACGTGCAACAGTACAGTTATGGAAGTCGTGCGCTCCTTAAGCAGAGGGAGAGGTGGGATAAGAATCACTTCGTATTGAAAATCAAAACCTATATGGAATAGTATTTAATATTATATATATATATATATATATATATATATATATATATATATATATATAGAGCAGAAATAATACATTATTTTTGAAAAATTTTTTTTTAATGAAGGACAACCGCGGGCTGAAACCTTTTGAAGGTCACTCAAGATCATGACTTTGATCGCATATGTCTAAGGTCATTGGAAAGTACTCCTCTATACAGGTATAACCTCTATACATGTATTACCAAATTTTGTATATGCGAATTCTATTTTAACCCTCGGTGTGTAATTATCCATGCACTATAATTAGATATACGTTTTAATTCTCTATGACTGAAGAAGACTAAGTAAAGTCTGAAACGTATTATTTCACATTATAGAATTTTTAAGTAATAAATAAAATTTATTGTACATCGTATTTTATGTTCGTTTTTAAATTCAATTGAGTTTGCTTATATTATTTGTTTTGACTTACATACGAGCGAATAGACATTATTTTATTTTATTTTTAAATACTAAAAATTATATTTTAAATACTAAAAATTAAGAACAAGAAAAGATAGTCATATTGATTGTGAAATTAGTCAAATAATAACTTTAAAACATATATATATATATATATATATATATATATATATAATATTAAAACATTAAGAATTGGATAACGAGTAAAGTTACGTGTCGGTCAATTAGAAAAATAAATATATTACAACTTATTGAGAATTTTTATGTGTCCATGATCTAACGCCTCTGTATCCGTTGCATATTAAATCAATGAATTGACGATTATATAGCATCTCCGACAATCGTTTGTAATCTCTCAGTATATATATATAAGGTGCGTCACCAAATCTAGATAAATCGAACAATTTCTTTAACAAAATGTCTTTATGGAAAAATTAAATAGTACAAAAAATCCTTTTACATGGCACTTGAAGGATTCCTATAAAGCACAATTATTCGATATATCCCCCATTAGATTGAATGACGGCCTCTATTCTCTGAAGCATTCGCACGCACGCTTGTAGCGCTGTCATTGCCGATGAATGCTGCCTCAATAGCGGTCCTTAATGTCATATTGGGATGCCGAGACTTGTTTGTGATTCTTTCAATTAGCTCCATATGTAGTAGTCCAAGGGATTTAAATCTGGGCTGTTGAGAGGCCAGAATGGGAGCCGAGGCAAGCAACTCGACTTGTCCTGGCAACCTGAAAGAACATCTGTCATATATTTAATGTGTACGATTTGTATCGAAGGTCCTCTTCGACAATTTGACGCATTGTTGATTCGCTTCATCAACGATCGATGCTAATTTTCGTAATGATTGCCTTGGCTCATCCGAAATCAGCATTTTCAACGACTGCGGAGTAGTGCGTTCTTTCGAGTGACTCTTTCTCGCTGGCATACTGGAACCTTCGTTGGACTGTTCTAAAGCCGCATATTTTGCGTTTATGACACAATGTCATAAATGATTGATCTCGGATGTACAAAGAACTGAATTATTTCCGTTGCTGAGCGCCCAGCGAGAAGGTTCGATGATCGCGGCTTTTCGATTCTGCACTTGGTTGCAACATCACGGCCATTTTGAGAATATGACTGTTTACTAGAAGCATCAGACTTTCTTGGATGCTAACAACTCTGGTGGAGGCACAATATAGCGGAAAATTGAAATTGAAATTTGTTCGGATTTTGGTGACGCATCCTGTATATATATTGTATATATATATATAAATTATATATATATATATATATATATATATTATATATATATATATATATATATATACAATATATATAGTGAATTTTTTAAATAAAAATAAAAAATAATATTTTTCTTACTTTATACATTCTATA
>Ga0157363_1005947_pt1 | contig 11439 bp, 5 predicted proteins | sample AttsexASBM1_FD_111477 | JGI IMG/M metagenome (GOLD analysis project Ga0157363, IMG submission 111477) | Fungus gardens microbial communities from leaf cutter ant in Ribeirão Preto, State of São Paulo, Brazil - Atta sexdens ASBM1 | ecosystem: Host-associated > Fungi > Mycelium > Unclassified ...
AGTACTCACTTCCACTCAGACTTTCTCTCCTTCATCTGAAGTTGCGACCACATGGCAGACAGACAGCGCAGCACATAAGCTGAAGCCAAGGTTGTTCCACAAGTCTGCTCATCTCCGAGTCCATTCCACGGACTTCCACCCCAGTGTGAACTATGCCTGACAAGTAGTACCTAATAGAGAAACTACAAATATAAATCTTTCTTCCTACAATTCAGCTATATCTAACTCAATAGGGGTCAATGCCATCCTTGAAGATATCAACATGGATGAACTGAGAGGTATATTTCTATTGTTGAGCCCAAACACTTCAAGAGGAATGTTGTCTTATTCAGATCTCTCTTTTATCCTATATGTGGACAGAATAGAGGTATAAAGCAATAATCTCTTCTGGTTCAACCAAACAGAATAAGAGTACTTTCAACTATTCTATACAACTTCCAAGGAAGGGGTATCCAATATTCAAAATAAGGCTAATAATTCTAAGAATATATCTCTTCTACTTTTGGAGAATACAAATAACAATGTCAATGTGAATCAACCTTGTGGGTTTAATTTATCTTTTATTCTATATGAGGAAGCATAACCAACTAATTATAATTCATGGAATAGTTAACTAAATCCAATCTTCTTATTTGGAACCAAGAAGGCAATTTTGGAGGATTTAAAGAATATTAAGTTCTCACTTTACTATATTGCTGATTATATCAAAGATAGGCATCTAAAAAACAATAGAGAAGAAGATATTCTTAGTCTTTTATAATTTGGACAAGCAGTATAGTCCTTCATTTCAGCTATCTATAGTAGTAGTTAGAATACTTTGAAAATGGATAATAACAACAAATCATTTTGCACCAAAGTCTCCAAACAGTTTGATAAGAAAGTAATAGTTAATGCACTAAACAAGAAATCCAAAAATATTCCAATGTCTAAGCCCATTGATTTTTCAAACATCTCTTCTCTCCTAGTTCTTCTTAGACTATTCAAGAAAGAACTCAACAAATATATCATAGCAAAAATCAAAAATCAAAGATAGCTTTCCCAATCTCTTGAACAAGAAGATTGAGAATATTCACAAGACTATTAATGACATAGAAAAGATAAAATCTCATATTAACATGACCATCAAAGGTTTATTATGCAAACAGATCATTGTTCCTATGGGCAGTAATAATATTAAGAAAATCATTGTATTATTAGGCAAGCATGTTGCCAACCTTAATTGCACCCTTAAAAGTATCAAATTGGATGACATCATTAATTTTATCTATTCTGACTATAAAGGCCCAATCATTATTACTTTACTATCTGATCTTAGTATAGTTGAGAGATACTTTAGAAATACTGAGTCTTTGGATTCAAATAACATTCAATCTGCTTGTCTTTCTCAATCTAAATTATACTTAAAAATATCAGGTAAAATATACAATATTGAGAGCACTAATACATTTATTAACTAATACATTTATTAGTTTGAGTATGGTTGAGACTATTATCAAAACTACTCATATTTTTGACAATATTCACATTACATCAAAACTGTGCACAATTAAAGTATTACCTAAATCAGATATGGCTATTTTTTGGGTTGATATCTGGAATTCACAAAGCAGTATGTTTGCTAAAACTCTAATTAATCACTGTTTTAATATAAAAAGCCATATTACTATTATATGAAATGCAAACATGAACTCTGGTATTCTTCAGTACAAGAATTGCTGGAAGTGGGAATATACCACTTTTGCTTGCCAAGCCTAAGACTCTTGTTGTATTAAATGTAATGGTCTACACAAGATTGAACATTACTGCCACTTTGCTTGGTGTTGTAAAGCAAACTTCAAGACTAATCTCCTGCATCTTGAAACCAAACAGGGCAAACTATGTCTTTACACTTTCAAATGCCTGAACTGTAAAGGAGATCATTAGGCTAACTATAATGTATACTTCTTCTGGAAATATTATTTTAATAAAAAGCAGCATTTGAAGAAATATCAAGAGCTTTAGAAAACCAGGAATAAGTCAATTTACTCAGTTGTAAGTGGTAACCAAGCATGATTTTAGGAAATCTCTGATTATACTCACAGAATGTTTGAAAGAACAGGTCTTTCATAGACTATATTCTCAAAACTCATAAAGAATTCAATATTCTTTTCATCTAGAAAATTTCTTAGTCATTTATTTGTACTATTCCAAGTTCTTCCAATGAAGATGATCATCTACAAGTTGTTTTGTTCATCAATATATGCCTCTCCTATATGCAATTCTTTGTGAGAAAAGACATTTTTAATCACAAATATATTTGTTGCTTTTTTTTCAATAACATTTCTATTTTCTTCATGATTAACATTTATTCAGATGAACATCATTCTACTTTAAAGTATCTCAAGGATACTAAAGTAAATCTTCAAATCATTCTAATTATGGCTGACAATTTTAATATTAGAAGCAATAACTGGGACCTGTTATATATTTTTCATTCAATTTATAGTGACACTTTACTAGATATTGCAGACTTTTTGACCTCAGCTTATTTTATTCTGTTTAAAAGATACTTACTCAATATTCTGATAATGCCAACAACACAAATTCAGTCATCAATTTATTCTTCTTACAATCTAATTCCACTAAGCTCAATAATCATATCATACTCTCTGAGCTTTGATTTTCCTCAGATCATACTTCATTAACAGTTGACAACTCTATCAATAAAGAGTTTATTCAAGAAAAACATTGAAATATCATCAAAAATAGTGAAGAGGAAAGTAAATTCATGCTTGATCTCATCAAGGCTGTAGGGAATATAAAAACAACAATTGTGGATAAAGATATGCTAGAGAATATTGTTTAAGAATATACAAGAATATCAGAATTGATTTGGTACAAACATTCAAGAGTTGTCAAGATCACTAGACAATTCAAGAATTGGTAGAATGAAGAATGCCAAATGAGATTCAGGAGTTATAGGTCTTCTAAGTTGATTGAAGACTAGAGAGTTTTCAATCAACTTAGAAGACCTATAACTCCTGAATCTCATAATATCTTCAATTCCATCCAATTTCAAACAACTTCACCCATCCCAATCAACTAAGAGAGCTTAAACAATGGTCTACCATAGACACAGGTACTTTCCTTACCCATCTTGTTTGGTCAGGGTAGGTTAAGAAACTTCAAACAAGCACATTGATATTTAACATTACTCAATTCTTCCCATCTCTCAATGATTGCCTTTTATCTATTATTCTAGATAAAGCAGGGTTTGATTCTAAAGTTTTATCCTTCTTTTCTAACTATACAATTAGTAGGAAAACACAGTATCTCTAGAGCAGTTTTATCTTCCCTTTTTTTGGTGTAGATGTAGATGTTGGATAAGGCTCTCTGCTTTCACCAATCCTCTCTATACTTTATCTTTCTCTTGTTTTTCATATCTTCAAAAAAGAACTAAAATTCTAAAAATCCCTATTTTATTTTTATCTTTTATAAATGACAGACATTTTGTCTCTTAAGGAAAATCTTTTGAAAAAGATGAACTCATATATTTTCTGTAGCCACAATATTATTTATTCCTTACTCAAACAGTTTGGACTAGTTATAGAATATGAGAAATGTAAAGTCTTTCATTTTTCTAGATTGTATAGTTTTTTTGACCTACCACCCCTCAAGATTAGCCATTTTGGAGGTTATATACTCAAACACAAGGAGATCTGGAAATATCTTAGCTTTATATTTCACAGAAAATTATCTTTTTGACAACATGTCAAATTCTACAATAAAGTTCTATCTACAGTCAAATATCTGAAGCTACTTGGGAATTCTACTCAAAGTCTCCTTTCTTATCAGAAACATCTCCTATATAGGATATGCATACTCCTTATTGAATTATATAGCTTCCCCCTATGGCACTACAACAATATACCACTCTTATATCAAGAGGCTTAGAAAAATACAGCATAAAGTAGTCTTGTAGATTTTAGGTGCTTTTTGCACCTCTCTTACTCTAGAAATTGAAGCCATCACTGGATTAATTCCTATTCATTTACACCTTTAGAAACTTGGTGAAAGACATCAACTCAGAACTTCTACCCATCCTAACAATCATGCTATCAAATCTCTTCTTGAAAGAAGACATGCTATTAACTCTAATTATTATCATCTTTTCTTAGAAAACATGACTTCCAAACAGAGATTACAAATCAAGAGTTCTATTGTTGATGCTAAAAATTGACTCAATAGTATTTTATCTTTGTTCAACTCTCTTAATGGTGAATTCTCTTCAGAATCTAGACCATTTGATAAATTTTCTAGTCACTTTTCTTTTTACTAAGCAGATTGTAAAGATAAAGATGTTAAAGTTGCCTACCTTCACAAACTTAATGATATTGTTATTTCTGATATAAGTATTAGAAATAATATTGCTACTTCCATAGCACACATCTATTTACATTCCAATCTTGTCAAGAAAACTCTTCATCATGCCATTGGTATCACTTTTACTGAAGCCAAACTATTCACTATAAGGTATAGCATTAATCAAGCTATTTAATTCCCTAAATTATTCTACATTATTGTTATCACTGATTCAATTCATATAGCTCACTGGATTTTTGACTTATCTATCTATTCATACCAACAACAGTCAATTGCTGTTTCCAAAGACTTTCATTTGTTCTTAAACAAACAACTATCAAACACCATTGAATTCTGAGACTGCCCAAGTGATAGTAAGTGGCCTCTTCATGTATTGGTTGATAAAAAAACAAAATAATTCAATCTTATACTACTACTTCCATGCAAAACATCATGGAATTTTGACAAGAAGTAATGATATGATAACATTATAAGAAACTGGCAAATGATTTTTCAAGTATCTGACTTTAAAGACAAATATTTCCTCAATCTTCTATATAATAATCTCTTTCCTATCAAACCTTCATATATTAAAGAAGGTCTATAGATCAAGTATTTCAGACACTCAAATTTATTATATATAAGAGCTATAAGAGCTTTTACCAATCATGCTCCAAAAGAAGAATATTATCTCTAATTCTTTTCTAGAGAGAATTTCAGTTGGTCTTGCAAGTCTTACCTAATCAAAACCAGATGTCACATTCTCCACAATTGTAGAAGGTTTAACAACTATTAGAATCTAATGAGAGACACTATTAGTTAATTTGTCTCTTTCCTCAAATCTAATCTAAATGCTTTCTCCTTTGGAGAAGATATTACATGAAAAAGTAGTCTTTCTACTTAGTTAGTAGTTATTATATTTGTTTTGTCTTTTTTTTTTATTTGTTTCTTCTCCTATTTCTCTGTTGTTTCTATCCTATATAATAAATTGCTGATTTTAAAAAAAGGAACAACAAAGTAAGTGAAGCAAGGTTTATTGTATTCAAGTTAGTACAATTGTTGGGAAATCACTCCTAACTACCATTTCATCTTTATATAGACTTGTCAGGTGCTATTGACATACATGCTAAAGCATATCAAAAATAGTACTATCATTTGAGGTAATAATACTATTAGTGGTTGATTACTAAAAGATAGTATAAATAACTGTCTTTTCTCACATATTATATAAGACAGCTATGATTGGTTACTAAGATTTCAGTAATCTAAAAATAGCAACCAACTTTTTTTAGCTCACAACAAATTACTCATCACTTTACTAAGCTGCTTTTCTACCCTATGAAAAAACTATAATAATATATTATTATAAACTAGGAAAGGGAAATTATTCCCACATCCACTTCTAAATGTGGCTGTAATAATCTTATATGTTAGCTATTTGGGCTTATATAGTTGTCTTATAGTGTTGCTTAGTCATAATACATCAAGCAGTAGTACTTACTTTAACAAGTTTCTTATGTATAGACCTAGACAGTTATGTGATTTCTCTTCTTCCCACATTATAAGCTTGCTTGACACCCATAGGGTTTTGGATAGGGTTAGAAGAGTATATGTGGTTAGTATGTCACATGTGTGTGGTAAAATAAGTACTTATCACAAAAAGTAATCAGTTTGATATCTGTTATTAGTTTTGGACTTTTTCAAATGGACAAACTTGCAGATTTTGTTAGCAAGACAATAGATATTAGTTATCTATATTTATGCCAAGGAGCATGTGTATATGAAGCTCTCTAAAGGTCAAGAGTAACAGAGATTCAGATAAAGAATTGCATAATAGCTACTATGTTCTAACATATTGTTTGGTTACTTCAAAGATGTCTTAACTAGATATATTCAGAAACCCTTATAGGCTTCTTAGACTGCCTGGTTTTTTTATGAATAACTCACCAGTCAAGTAAGAAAGGCTGTTGTACTTCTATTTCTTTAACTACTTGATAATCTCTTTTTTCTAGAATGACCTGTTTCCATAAGGTAGTTAGATTGATAACCTGATAAGTCCTTTTTTTAGCAACAAGAACCAACCAATCAAGAAGTCTGAGTTTATCCAATCTCAAGTACTAACTATATAGTCTCTCTCTAATTCAATCATTGGCAAATTACAATATTTGGCCATGATTTACTAATTCAATTAGAGAGAAATGTGTTAGCTTGGGTTATATTCTAACAATGCCAGGATGAAGATCCACTAGTGTTATGAACTAAAGCACTTAGGATTGGACAATAGAATAACTCTTGTATTGAGTAACACAAGAGAACTCAATAGAGATCCCTTTACAAACTAGTCTACCTTTTATACTACTACCGATGGTCCATGCTCACTACTGTGCACCCTACCCTAAATAACCATGTGTAGAACATAAGGTCAACATGTGGTATCCATGTTGTATGACGTTATTTGTTCTAGATCCTTCTACTTCGTTCTCCTAAGTCTCATGATCAATGTTGTAACCAATCACTTCTGACCCTAACCCTAGCTGTTCTAAAAATAAAAAAATAGGAAAATAAAATGAAAATAAAATGAAAATGAAAAATAAAATAGAGAGAACCTAAGTCCACTATTTATGAACTTGACAACTAGTTTATTACCAAAGAACAGAGTCTGCAAGGCCTCTATCTACCTAGACTTCATTTGTTCTGCTAATAACTGAATATTGAAGAAATCCCAGAATATGTTATATTCACTTTTGAGTACAAGCATATCTGCTTTTGTCTACTTATTATTACTAAGATAAGCATTCTAGCATGCAGAGCAGTTTTCTTGAAGCCAAGAAGCAATCAACATAGGGGAATAACCTTATATAATATAAATATCTGCTATTTCTTTATATGCACTCATGTACATATCATACTGTAAGTTAAGCATGGCTATCTGACTTAATTTGCTCAAAAAAGTCTTTTTATTCACATAAATAGGGTGAGCTAAAATCTAGGGAATATATTCAAAGTGGTTCAGTGGTTTCTTGTAAGATTACCATTGAAGTGACTTATTCTTATCAAAGAATAATGTTATATCCAGAAAAGTTATTTAACTGTCTGAAGCTAACTACTCTATTGTACAGTTATTAAATATAACTAAATTCTCTAAGAGGCTTTTTACACTCTACTTGTTTATAGCATAGACAAGACTGAGATAGTTATTAATATATCTTTCATAGAAATATATGTCAGAATATGAGTGAATATCTGCTCTATCTTCAAAGAAGCAACTATACAGATTTGCAAGATCTAGAGTAGAAGCTACTCCCATAGCAAGTCCTCTAACTTAATGATAGATTTTCCCATCAAAATGATATATTAAATTTTTGTTGGCAATAGATAGAGCCTTTCTAAACATATAAATGTTAGCAACATCCTATTTAACCCAGTTAAAATCAAAATCTTCTCCAAAAGAGCTGTAGTAGTCAATAAGATAACCAGAAGCAATCTTATGAGCTTTTTGAATGTCTATATTAGGGTAGAATGCTACTACATCCCCTAAAACAAAGAATAATCTTTTCATTATTCCAACATCAAACTTCACTGGAGCCAATGTTTTTAAGCTTTTGACACAAACTTTTCTGTAAGTTCTTGGACTATAGAGTGATATGGTAAAATGTGTCTTGTAGATACTGGTATCTCATAAATTTTAGAAATCACATAGAACTTAGGAAGTTTTCATAGATTTTCATCAAACAGATCTAGTATCTAGCTCTGAAAAAAGTCCAAAAGTTGTGTAGAAGTATTATAGCAAATACTGTCTTTTATGAGATCAGCAAATTCTCATACTACCTTTATCTTACCTTTCATTAACACAACAGCAGTGTTATAATTGATGCAATTATAGTCTATAGGAGACAAGAGAAGGCAAGCTGTTTTATTAATGATCCAGATCCTTGGGATAACTGTACAACCTAGGTTTTTATCTAAGACTAATACAACTAACTGGTGTTATGTCAAATAGTCATGAATTTGGCAGATCAGAGGAGCAGTGAAAAAACTGATAAAGTTTTCCTATCTTGAATTTTCAAGACATATTAGAAATTATGTGCAAAATGGTTCTATTCCCTTTAAGAATACCAAATTTAAAAGCCTGATCTAGCTATTGACAAGATCTTTGCCAAGATTTTTTAACTGGATAGTCTAAATCATAGTTGGAGAGCTGTTCTTTTATTAATACCAAATCTGGTTTCCTGGCTTTAAAGTAAATGAAATATCTTAGATAATCTACAAAATTGTCCCAAGAGCTACTAATTAAATTAGTGTCATACTTAGTAGACATTATATATTTGAGCCCAGCCAATAAATGGAAACTTAAATCACAAGACAAATCACAATCTATTCAATGTATTATAGCATAATAATGTATATATTCTAAAACTACAATAGGAATCTGTGTTATAATAATAGACATAGCCTACAACAAAGGAACTGTAAGTAGCAAATCTGGATAAGTATAATTATTATTATACTTGAAGGAGGAGTTCTCCATCTTAATAACAGGACCATAGCATCTATCTGTTACTGGGCATTTCCTTTTCCTTTACTGTCTGTTTTCTTTAGTTTCTTATTTTAGCCTTTTTGCTAGCTGTTTCCTGGTGCTTTGGAACTGCCACCCCAACTCCCCTACTTGTTAGGCTTCTTGCTGCTATCTCTATTCCCAGTAACAGCCACTTTTAGGCCCTTGGAAGTTGTTGCTTTGAATGGATTTTTCTGTTATAGAAATAATATGGTTAAGAAAATATTTTTTACAGTCTGTAGAGAGACTCACTTTCTTGCTCTAACAATGTAACAAGAATATTACAGCTATAGTCTAGATATACAGCTTTCCAAACTATAGAATTTTCTAATTATAGATCTGTACCACAGAATTTTCTTATAAAATTAATTATTTTTAGTCTTGGAGAGCAGAATTCTCTTTTCATGTATTTTCTTTCCAAGTATGTTTCATTAACTAGTTCATAATAATTCAAGTTCAGTATGTTCTTTACTTCTATTACCTCTAACATTCTTTGGATTATAGCTACTAAGTCAAGTAGTTTTTTAAGGTATATATATGTATAAGTATTTCTCTCTGATATATTCAGGATATTTACTCCTTAAAACTACTACTTGGTTAGAAAGATGTGAGAGATATTTTGTTATCCAGAGTTAAGCCACTTTGCTAATCTTTGTTTTGTCAGAATAGCTCATATAATGATATTATCAAGTTATGTTGTTTATTATAATTTTTGTTTCTAATAACTAGTTTATATAAGCTACCTATTATTTAGCCTAACTAGTTGAGTTACTGTTCTCTAAAATCTCTAGTAAGATAAAGATATGAGAAAATATATATATATATGTAAAAGCATGGATAAGATATAAAATAGGATTTGTTGTTATAGTCTGTAACATTCTTAACTTATGACTTGTTTTATCTTACCAATATTAAAATAAGATCCTAGAAGCTTATATGCTGATTTTACATAGTTTCTGATATCAAGGTGAATTTGTTGAAATTGGGGGTCTGAAAGAGTCTAAGATTTGTGAGATTATAATCCTGAGTCTGCTTTGCTACTAAATGTAATGGATCTCATTGAAAAATTTGATGGAAATGAAATGATAAGGTGTCTATGAAGACAAGTTGGGATCTATAACAGATATAGTGGTATCATACTATCTTTATATATGTTTTCATTATGCCTGGAGATATACTGTTATCTTGGATTATATTACTGAATAATTGTACTAGTTATAAAATACATGTTACAGCTCAAAGACCTTAGAGTAGGTCAATTAAGAAGAGCCTTGTATTAGTGTTAACATAAGAGAACTCAATAGAGAACTCTGTACAAGACTGTCTATCATATATACCCTAAACTGATAGTCCATGCTATACTACACTTAGCCTATTCTAAATGACCATATATTTATCTTAAGACCAATATATATAAAATATTCTAAGTATGAGATATGAGATAGAAGAATAAAGGCAAAGATAGTATCTTAAGAATAAGAGGTAGTAAATAGAAAAGTTATAGCTGTTAAAATTAAAGAAAAATTGTAATTTTTTCTATAAAGTCTAGTTTAGAATAAATTAAGCTTGATCATCTGTAAAGCAGAGTCACAATTACTGATAATTTGGAAAGTGATTATTCTCTAGTAGTTAGTGAGGATGGAGACTAAACTAGATATTCTTATGAAAGTTTATATATAAGTCTAAGAAGACTCAGTATTAGGTTGACTATATATTAACAGATTGTTCAGCAAGATGAAATTGAAAACTGCTATGACCTGAGCAGTCAAAAAGTTTCTTCTAATAACCTTGTTAATATTAACTATCTATTATATATCATCTAACATCTACACTCTTCTCCTCTCTTCTGGTGTGGATTACACTCTATTCCAATTACCTCTATTTTAATTACCTATCAATCCAAAGACCAAATCCTGCACTTCTCATCAATCTCATAGAGTTTTAAATAACAACCCCTACAATGTCTAACAATTTAAAGTATATACAGCAATAGAGTATTATTAGATTTTGTGCTATACTCATCTTAAGTTCCTTTGAACTTCTGTCATCCAAAATTATGACTACACAATGAATAGACTAAGTACAACATTATCTGCTGAAGCCAAGGTTGATGTAGTACCACTTTTAGTTCTCTTTATTATCTTGTATCACTATCACTAAGTCAATTCTTCTATTCTTATCTTACATACTACATTTATAGATAATCTTAGTAAGTGTGAATCATCTCTAATACTATCTAGAGAAGTGCTGAATAAGAAATATATCTGAAAGAGAAAACTATTTACAGAAAAATTATAAAAGTTATCAAAAGAGTGTAGGAATATTATACAACATGTGTAGATATAGATTTGGGTGATCTTAGCTTCAGCAAATATACTGCACCTCTGTATGTTGCAATGGTCATATTTATGAAGAGAATTATAATAGGAAGTAGATTATGGAAGAAGTGAAACTTTTAAACATAAGTACTTAGAACAGTAAACTATACTAGTTGATTTTCAAGCTAAGAAACTACAGAGTATCTACATGTCTTAAATACTAAT
>Ga0157363_1005948_pt1 | contig 11439 bp, 6 predicted proteins | sample AttsexASBM1_FD_111477 | JGI IMG/M metagenome (GOLD analysis project Ga0157363, IMG submission 111477) | Fungus gardens microbial communities from leaf cutter ant in Ribeirão Preto, State of São Paulo, Brazil - Atta sexdens ASBM1 | ecosystem: Host-associated > Fungi > Mycelium > Unclassified ...
ACACACACACACACACACACACACACACACACACACACACACACACACACACACACACACACACACACACACACACACACACACACACACACACACACACACACACACACACACCCGCGCACGCACGCACGCACGCACACAAATATATACATATATATATATATATTTCTGCCTTAACTCCATTCTCTCGTTTTTCGAGACGTTTCTTATAACGTTTCTATCTTTTGGTTCACATTGTAAAATGGAGATACATAACTCCTTCGTCTTCATTTCTTTTTTTCAAAACCGCAAGTTCTGTGCTCAACGTTACATTAATAATTTTTAGATAATTTGAGAAAAATTAAATATACGTAAATATAATAATAAATACATTTTGTTTAAATTTCTTCCAAAAATTTATGTACAAATAAAATCTAAAGATTTTGTACAGATATAAATTACTGTATGTCATGTATCTATTAATAAATTAATAATTTTTATAGAGCACATTCCTGATTATTAGAGCTCTAATATATATTTAAGAAAGAAACTATAATACAAATTAAAAGATAACATACTATAAATTATAATTATTAATCTTGATATCATGAAAAAAAATAAAAAATTATTAATTTAAGAAAATCTGACGCTTCTTTTCACATAAATTATAAAATTCGTTTCCTTATTACTACCTTAAGTTTTATTGAAAATACAATTAATAGCAATGTCAATTATGACAATATCATTATCCGTGACAACACCGGAGATGAAGATATAAATTTCAATGAAATTAAATTGTAAATTTAGCAACCTGTCTAACAAATCTAAGTACAAATCAAATTTGCTTAATTTATCTGTTATTATCATTATTTCTGTCATTCGGCACAAAATGTCTCAAATGCGATAAAAACAGTACAATTTAAGAGTTACAGAGTAATTGTAATTTACAAATTAAATTCGGAATATAAAGAATATCTCTGAATTATTAGTATTTGTTAATGAATTCTTAAGTAGTCTCGAGAATCATTTTCTCTTATTACAAATTTCATCATACTGTTTTTTTCTACCATTTTTTAAGATTAGCTTAAATATTTCTATGACATTAAGTTCTTTAATAAATCAAATTACTATAGAAATTGATTACTACGAAACTTGACAAAAATTCTAGAATAGGTTAGATGAAATGAGAGAAAAAGAATATTAAAAATATAATTTTTGAATGTATAATTCAGAATAAGAGGTAAGGATCGAAGGCCTTTCTTTGATTAACTGCACATAAATATTATCATAGACTTTTCTAAAAAATGAGAAATAGTTTAAAAACTAATGATTGTAATGGTCACAAAAAAATAATGAGTCAACGGCCATTTTGAAAAAAATATTTACATGCATAAACGTGTATACAAATTTAATCTCGAAACATAACATCACCTTGTTTTCATTTAATGAAAATGTAGCTGTTGATTTATTATCGTATGTTTTTTATACTATTTCATTAAGATATACTCGTAGTTTTAATATTTCATTCAAATTATGCAGATATTAGTGAGTTTTGGGTGGACCTGGTCCACCCAAAGGCACCTCATTAATTTTCGGTATTTACTAAAGAATCACCTTAATTCCAATTTTTCTTTTATTTATATTGAAATAAAATGCATTTTTTTATACGATATAATACAGAATCTCTTTCTTATTCTAAAGTGAGAATTAATTAATTATATTATTATATTATTATATTATTATATTATTACTGTGTGTGGACTTCAATGCTATATTTATAACTAATGCAATAATCAGTGAATATTTATTGCTTTTCAGTAATAATATACTGATTCATTTTTAAAGAATACTTTTTTAACCTCATTTTAATCTCGTCTATCGATTTTTTTTTTCAATAAAAATATCAAATTTTTTACTTTGGAAGAGAAAATCTGTTATATATAGGAAGAATTATCAGTTATTGTTATAAGCCATTTGGTCCCATTTCTGATGTCTATATACAATTAAAGAATATATCTAGCATATTGCAAGTTTTAAAAGTAAATGTATCTCCTTTCACACACACCGAGATGTTCCTTCGAAATATCAATGCAAAATATCAATTTCTAGTAACATATTCGTCATCCACTACTGGAACTGATTTAAATTCCCAGATCGATGAATAATGGATTTATAATTTATCCGCTTGTTACGTAATGCAAAAGATATGTACTTATCTCATCGTATCCTGTCATTCCCCTTATATATTTATCTCTCATTTCATACTTTAAATTTTTTGAGATATTTTCGACGGGAAAAAAAAGCGCGGAAAATAAAGTTTTCATAAGATATTTATATTTATATTTATATAAAACTACTTTAATATATTTAATTATAATCGATTTTGTCTCAGTATATCTATATATTGTAATATGTCTATATATTTCTTTAATATAATATTTTTTATCTTTGCTTTTTTATGAATTATTAGTTCCGTGAACTCATTAATTAATATTTAACTAAACCTGAAATTTAAGGATTAAATACTTTCACATCGTCCATCGTAAAAGATTAAAATCGATTTCATGTTCTGAGTCTCACAAAAATTGAATCACTTTTCTTACTCTTCTCGGTTATATAATATTTTGAAAAAAAAAGAATAATCGTTTTTACTCGTCAAACAGATATTTTCGGCGATGGAACGGACTTATCGGCTAAAACCTGGGAACTAGAGACGATCGCTTAACCCCGCCTGATCGTTTCTCGCGCACTTTATCCTCTCTCCGTTTCTCTAAACCTCTCAAGCTGTCTTCGTGGAAGACGTTTCGCTAGGAATCCCCACAGCGATGTCTACCTCGCGCATCGAGCCGCAAAGAGAGAAAGAGAAAAAGAGAGCGCGAGCCGGCCTGGTTCTTCGATACGACAACTCGATGTTCCGTGTCAAATTAGCGAAAAAGTAGTGGCATTTTGTCCCACGGGAGAAACCGCTTCGCGCAACATGCTGCAATCGTGTAAGGGACGGTGGGATTTAAGAGATATCCTGCAGCGGCTCCCAGCTCCCTGTAATTCAAGTTCATATATTGGACGATTCCCTGTCGCGGATCAATGCGATGTTCCCTGCGGAGATGTATCCTTGCCAACTTGTTTCGTGATATCTTGGATACGATCGTGTGAAAAAATTTGATCGAAAGTTTCCTTGACCAATTGACGAAGGTAATTCAATACTATACATATTTTTAATTTACCATCGTATTGTTAAAATTATTATTATTATATCGTTCATTAATTAAGAAATAATTCAATCAGTATTCCATAATTTGATATAAAGCGATATTTCAATAGAGACGTTTCTCATCTCTTCAATTTACAAAAAATTTAATAGAAATAATTTGGAGTATTTGGAGAATAGTATATATATATATATATAATTGTATACTTTTTTTTAAAAAATGCGATATAATTTATTTCTTAGTAAGCTTAAGTTTTTAGTAAGCTTCTTAACGAGCGAGCTTTTATCTGAATCAAGAATTATGTCCCGCTGGATCATTATCCTCAAAAGAAAGAAGAAAGCGGATACATGCAAGCGGGGAAATTTTATCTAGCAAGCTAATTGCGATAGAATTACGTTGATATCCGCCTTTAAAGTGTAGCTTTAAAGATCGGTGTCCATCTCGTCGGACGGCCCGGATCTTCACTTTTTCTACTTCGTATTACGTAGTCATGAGCTCATTGCGCAAAATTCGCGCCTTTGCATTCAAAGCGAGTCTGACAATGCGAGCGTGCGGCTCGAATCGATCGGTAAGAAAGACTTTAGAATCATCAAGTGGTTCGTTTTTACTATCCAATCGATAAGACCAATATATCGATCCGTAATCGAGAGAGAGAAAGAAAGAGAGAAGGAGAGAAAACTCAAAAATACTCATGCGTGTGAAACACGCAACCCCAGAAGGCAGAATTTCATATCACACACCATGCTTCGCTTGAGAATATATCGCCACCCTGTAAGAAGCACACCCCTTCGCTTCCTCTCTAACTCGATACATCGAGAAGTGAGAGATGTCATTTCAAATTTTGAAAGCTCGTCTCTAGCTGAATGATACCAAAAGATCGAGAGAGAGAGAGAGAGAGAGAGAGAGAGAGAGAGAAGTATGGTTTCAAAATAAAAAAAAATACGACGATAAAAATACGACTATTATAATACGTTAGTATAAAATAATTATTAACGTAAGAGTAAAATAAGTTAACTAAGAAAGTAAAATCAAAGATGACTAGAGATGCGATCAAAATTTCAAGTCAAGATCTTGCGGATTATTTCGATCACGTTTATGAGACATTCGCGTTCTTGAGAAAAAAAAGATCGAGATAAGGTATGGTTTCTCGTAGATACAACGGGCTGCTTTCGAGCTTCTCCGATTCGTTTGCGAACGTATTACAGCAGTAAGAAGCATTTGATTTTGCTATGTGTACCAAAGCTCATCGTCAACGAAGAAGATATCGAAAACCGAGACGAGAGCCAAGACCTCATCAGCATCTTCGACACAGGGAGGAATCACGACGAGAATAGAAAACAACGAAGAAGAACGATACGAAAAGTGCGCGGCTCCTGGGAGAACAGGAGAAAGGATTACAGGCGAAAGAAGATGAGGATAGCAAGCTAGCAGACGGAAAAATACATGGAAATAATGGTTGCGCTGGGTGAATATACCAAGGGAAAAATCTAGTTGAACGCTGACGCAGCGATATTGCGAACGTATACCTAAATTAAGGTTGCTTCGTTAAATAAGTATTAGTTTAAGATAGTTGGAGCTATTCATCCGAATGACTGTCTTCTCTTTTTCAAGATTCGTTATTAAGATTTTTCTCTAAGATTATAATTATTTCAGACATCTTGACTCTAATACATTTAATATTTAATTGGCTGTTATATTGACGTATAATATAATATTAATAAGAATAAGATAAAAAGACATTTACTCGTTTAATTAAAAATATGGATTTTATTCCAAATAACAAATAAATTATATTTCGATATTATGGCGATATTTGATCGCTATTTACTTCTATTGTATGTCAGTCTATAAAAGCACGAATCTTTTAAGCATTTTTGCACTAAACAGCTTTACATTGGAAACGAGTCCAGTGAAATTTATACGTTGCAGTTTTTACGCACAATCGAATCTTACAACCCCCATTGCTATCTTCCGTTTCTTCTGAAATCTCTCCTCTCTCTCTTTTTTCCTCTAAATGCTATACGTAGAGAAATCTCTTTAATGCTTTGCCTCGCCCACTGCGCCGATTACGTCTTTATGGTTATTTTTCTTTATGAGCGATCAAAGTAAATCGAGGACGGAGTAAGAGGAAGTAATAAGAAAGAGAGAAAGAGAGAAATTAAAGAGATGGCGGGCTGAGGGAAAAAAGTGGGATAAAACGAAGTAAAGGAGGAAGCTGAGGACGGGAATGATGCGTGAAAAAGAACGAAAGACAAAAATAAAAAAGTGCGCACGGAAAAGCGGATTCGAAAGAGGCAAATGAGAGAAAAAAAAATAAAAGGAAAAGGTCGAGAAAAAGATAGATTCGATTGAGGACGTTAAGGAATGGAAAGAAATGAAAGAGGATCAAGAGAAAGTGGAATAAGGCAAAGGAAATTACAAAACTAAACCCGAAAGCGAACGAAAGAGAAAAATGACAAAAGAATATAAAGAAAGAGTGAAAATAAAAGAAACAGAAGTAGTTATAGAACGTTGAACTCTATAACAAAAACGAAAATCGAAAGATTGCGAGAAATACGTAGCAATGTAGAGCGTAGAAAAAGAGAAATTGGAAAGAGGAAACGAACAGGATTATTCGCTATTCGCGAAAGTGTATAAGAGTAAGAATTTTGGAATGGCGGAAAGAATCCCGATGGTAACGGAACCAAAAAACATAAGATAGAAAAAGAAAAAAAAAGAGAGAAAGGAGAGCAAGGAATAGTGAAGGACAGTGACATGGGATTCGGTTAGGTGTCTTGACACGTTCGGAGACATTCGTGGATTCGGTAGCCGCTTGTTTGCTCACATCCAATCAAGACTTGGACCTTTCTTCCGTTACAGATCTTTCTTCCTTACGATTATCCACCGTACATGAGTCACGCGTGTACGTGTGGTTTTAAATACGTGTGGAAAACTGTCTTCGCGCAATTGCTTCTCTGGTCGCCATCTAATCCACGAACCTGTTCCGACTCCAGTTACTCTACCGGAGTACATTCCCGTGAGACACACGCGAGCATATCCGCGATTGCCTGCCCGACGCGAGCTTAGCCTGTTAATCGAACGGTATGTCCGACGAAATCAACTCGCCGAATCTGTCGAGACGAGAAAGCATCGCTGAGCCTGCGATACACACTACTCACTTTCAGCTTACCCATCTGAAACGTCTACACGATAAGATCTAAGATTTTACTTTTTAATGCTCTACAACGTGGAAAGAAGATATTGGACGTGGGTTTCTTATCCCTTGATCTTTTCTACTATCCCGTTTCCACGAAGATATCACTGTAGCTTTAGTCCATTTTCAACCATAACCATATATAACCTCGAAGATTTTATTAGTTACCTGTATTATAGAAAAAAGTGTGTACATTGTGTATAAATTGTAATTGCACATGGACCTTTTGTTTGTTCTTCTTTTTACGCGCAATCTCACTTTATAAAATTCTATTTCACTATAATGTTTCACGAGAAATTAAAGAAGCTGATATAAAAAAATTATTTAATTTTTATTTTTGCTTATATATAGTTGAAATTTACAAGTTTAAATGAATAATAGAAAATAATAAATAATGAATTTTCTACTTGTGATAATAGCTATTTTCTTATCAATTCTTAGATATATAGTCAATTCATATGATACGTTTTAATGTGTATTTTATTATATTATGATCATTTACAACTTTCTAATATAGATTTAATTTAATAAAAATAGCGTATAGAAAAATTATGTAACAGTAATAATTTTATAGTAAGCAATATTAGAGAAATAAATAATAAAGGTTACATTTTAGTGACAGATATGAAATTAATTTTTGTAAATTAATGGAAAACCCTGCGGAATTTGCGAAGCTGAAAATTTAGAAACCAAGGCTTTTCATTTAGAAGAAAGAGAGAGAGAAAGAAAGAGAGAGAGAGAGAAAGGCGAACTTTGAAAAATACGCCACTTGAGGAAAAAAAGAATTCAAAGTAAAATACACGGCTGCAGGAATCGCTGCGAGCACAACCGGCATTCTGCTCTCCTTAACCGGCTATACATAACTTATGTTTGCGGCGTTATATCTCTCAACCGAGCTGTACCCATGGTACATCGTATAATTTCATCTCGCGTGCCGACGTGTTGGGGAAGAAACACGTGTAGGCGAACGCCCAGACGCGGCAGGGATACGGCATAAAATGAATGTAAGACGTACAGGGAAGATTTTCACGCGAATTCCACCGCGTACATAAATTTTCTCTTTTCCAAAATTATTAATAAACGCGTGTCTTGCCTGTATTACGTATTTATCATAGGGAACACAATACAGTAATTTGTTTATAAAGATAATATATCAATTATATTAAAATAAAAAATATAAATGCATCAATAAAGTATCAAAGAATCGATTTTGAACGTTTAATTTCAATACGCGACGCTTTTAACGTCAAATTGTTTGTCGTGTGTAGAGGCACATTCCTGCGAATACAATTGAAAATCACACTCGAGACACAAGGGATACGTTTCCTGAGAAAAGCGAGAGAGTTTGCTTTTCGTCGAATTTCCGCTGTCGAGACTGATTCCTCGGTGGGCTACATCCGTCCAGCCAGACGTCTCGAAAAGGAAACGAACGTACACGTAATTTCAATGACCATCCGTCGCGCTCGACCGCTAATTTCAGTTGTGCAAGGAATTCCTTCGTCCCTCGGGTAACACCTCAGTACATTGCTTCACGTGTTCAAAGAAAAATAGGAAAGAAATTTCTCGAAGAAATTAAGTCTGAGTAAAAAAAAAAATAATTAAGTCGAAAATTCCCCGGTTAATAAATCACGGCCTCGCTCGAATTCATTTCGAGAAAAACGAAGCATTAAAATATTCTAATGGTTTACAGTCTATTCAAATATTATATTTAAACAAGTCAAGATAAAAATTTGTGAATCAAGATAAAAGCGACGTTTAATTCCAGTTTGTCGCTAACGTAAAGCGTTAATAATATCGACCCTCCTATAATTATTCAAAATTTGTGGGAAAATTACATCGAGTCGTTAATAACGGATATCCATTGGCTTCATCTATTGTAACTGACACTAATCTTTTTTCATTGCACGACTATTAACTTTTTCAGGCAAATATCATTTATATCCATTGAAACCCGATAAACATAATTTTCTCAGCCCAAGCCAACGGAATGATGTATAAAATAGTCGTGATAAAACATTGTGGTACATTAAACCTGTAACGAAATATCACCAGATGGTCAATGCGATCGGTGCGATGGCAATTAACTTTCATGTATTGATACAGGTTCGCGGTGCTTATTTTAGCAAATATTCCTCGGGCGGTTTTGCGTTGATGCGGATCCACTCAAAATCGTGTCGAGGAAAAAAGTGACAGGAGAGTGACGGCAAAGTGAGATAAACGAATGAAGAATAATCGATTCGTCGATCTGCAGGAGATATAAAATAAATTGTGTAAATATTAGTTTCCGTAAGTGGTTATGGAAAATATTTTTAATCATTTCGAGAAACGAAGAAAAACGAAGTCAACCGACCAGCGGACACTTCGTTTCGCGAATATTGATATTTCTCGCTCTCACCTAGGAAAACACTCATACGCATTTGTTGAGAAAATACAGTGGTCATAGAATCGTTAATAGGATGTATCCGAACTTCACGATGTTATGATGAGATGTTTTTAGTTTTAATATGTGTAGCACGACTAATATACATTTGCCAGTGAACCGATTCATAGAAAAAAAAATTAGATTACGTAGATTATATAATATTAGACTATATAGATTATTATAAATCTATAATATTAACAAGCATTTCATATAAAAATATTCATATAAATCGCAGAACATCTTTAATGCTAATTACAACATTGAAAAGAGCGAAAAAGCAATTCCAGATTTTCGATTAAAAAATACTGCAAAATTTTTTGATTTATGTATTTTGATGTAGACAAATTAATTTGGGAGATATAAACACACATATGTCATCGTTTTTGATTAATTTAATTTGATTCAGTAGCAATATTTATGCATCAAAACTCGATTATATTGATCTGATCTTGATTTAAACGAGATATGACTTATCGAAGTAATGAATCGTGCGAATCCATATAAATTCGTCAGTTCGTTCGAATTCAAATAAACAGGCGGACACAATGATCCCGCGAATTAATATTAATCGTTCATCCGCAACCGCCGCTTAAGCCTTTCTGCATGGATTTGTTACACTCAATGACTTCATTTACGATTGAATTGATGATAATAACAGATTGTTGTGAAAGAATATTATATATCGATTAAAAACAATAAAATGAAGCGAAGTGATTACATAAAAATTCATTTCGAAACAAAAATACATTTTTCTATTACAAATAATCTAATCTTGTATTCGTTGACAGAAAAGTATGTCTAAGGTCCAATTTCTACAATGTAGATAAACTTTAATCTCAGTTCAACTTACTGTTTATCTTTTTCTAATTCTCAGAACTGGAAAAAATAAAGAGTTAGTTAAACCGAGATTAAAATTAAATTATATCAAACGGGTCTAAGACCCATTTCTACGAACGCAGTTTAATTTTAATCCTGATTTAACTAACTCTCCATCTTTTTCTACTTTTAAGAATTAAAAAAGGAAGAATAAGTTGAACCGAGATTAAAATTAATCTACATTGGTAAGAAAATGGGCATAAAATCCAATTCTACAATTCACGATTGACTTTTAACCGAAGTTTAACTCATCTCTTTTCTATTCTATTATCCGATTAAAGTTAATCGTGAGTTGTGGAATTGGGCCTTAATAATGTTAAAATAAAAATTAAATACAAAAATTTGACTCAGTCCTAATTGCTGCTGGGAATCCAGGATAAATTACTTTTTAATTTTTCTCATTCTATTTATACCTAGTTTCCCTTGTAGGAAAATAATCCTGATACGAGTGGACATTTTCTCGCAGCTCCATATCGTCAAGCTCTCACTCATTAACGTAAATGGCAACGGTCAAATCTACGACCCTTGATTCACGACCCGTTTCCATTCGCAACGGGCGAGTCTGTTTTCTGGGATCGTGGCAGTAGTGGCACTCACGGGAGAGCAGTCGCGTGAAGTAGCATGAGCAAGGCGACGGGGCGAAGAGAAGTGGAGAAACGTTTGAAGAAGGATCGGAGCCCATCGGAGCGATGGTGTTGGCGGCGATAGTCTGGGATCCTCGTGGGAGATGTCGAATAACACGTTACTTGCTCACGACTCCTTATACCCGGGGACACCCTCTCTTGACCCTTCCTCGAGCAAGTCGTTCTATCTACTCTCGTCCAACGTTCTCCGCTTTTATACGATGGTCAGTCGATGGTCATGGACATTTCTACCTCCATTTCTCTCGTTCTCGCTTCTGGCGACAATTATTACATTTCCGCAAACGGTGATTAGGATAATTGAATATGGAATAATAGGATATACTCTTTAAAAATAGGACATACTCTTTAAAAATATACTCTTTTAAAAACATCTGGCAGATACGAATTTCGCAAGATAAATATAAATTTATTTTGAGTGTAATTAACAGTTAAAAATTAACAGATATTAAAAATTGACAAATATTAATAATTGATAGATGTTAAAAATGTTCAATGATTTAGCTTGATTGAAAGAAGCAGAACCATTTCTTTCTCTTTTCCTTTCTTCTTTATTTCAGTATGTAATATAAATTAATTTCTAAATTCTATAATGTAAGTTGATAAATAAATAATAATTACTAAATCAATCGATTGGTATATAAAATTATTTAATAAATAAATCATAATTTAAAACGTTAATATACAAGTAAAGTATCATATACTTTGAAAATTAATCCTTTATACGCGACAAATAAAGAAAAAGTATGTCAATCATCAGGCCCGCAGGGATTTAAAAGCGTGCTTGATCGAAGAGATATTTCGTAGAATAAAAGACCCGATGACAAACAACAAAAAGCGACAGTCACGACGGCCCACATGTAACAATATAACGTTTTTGCTCCCTTTACGAGTGTAACCAGTTAACGGTTAACACACGTTTACACATCGCTCTGCACGCCCTGCTCCTCGTCTACGATTCTCGTCCTCTATCAGATTTTTCATTCGCGTCACGCGCACGCTATCCAGGTTGAAAAGTTTTATCCGCGCTTTTAGCGACGATCGCGGACAGACGGATTTAGAGGCGGTGACGGCGGCGGCGGCGGCGGCGGCGGCGGCGGCGGCGGCGGCGGCGGCGGC
>Ga0157363_1005949_pt1 | contig 11435 bp, 3 predicted proteins | sample AttsexASBM1_FD_111477 | JGI IMG/M metagenome (GOLD analysis project Ga0157363, IMG submission 111477) | Fungus gardens microbial communities from leaf cutter ant in Ribeirão Preto, State of São Paulo, Brazil - Atta sexdens ASBM1 | ecosystem: Host-associated > Fungi > Mycelium > Unclassified ...
ACAGACAAATTGAATAGATTGTTGTACGATTGTTAACTATGGGTCAGCAATGGTCGTGACAATATATGATTATTGAATTAGTGAGACAGAAAGGGAGAGGATTTAATTACGCGTGAAAATATTCGTGCGATCTGTGATACGATCGAAGCAATTCCATGGAGAGATGCAAGATTTCGACAACCATCGAAACTATTTTGAAAGAGCTTAGGTCACAATGCCATACTTTTGCAATCGTGACGACCGAATGAAGCCTTTGACAGCAACCATTTCTGAAAGTGCTCCATAGCGTCTTTGAGAATTTCACCATCGTCCGAAAAGAGATGAAAGGATTTCGTATTCCCGTTATGGTATTGCATGTACATCAAACGCAAAACAAATTTACGTGCACGAGGGATGCATTGTGATATCATAAGATATCATAAGCGACGCTCGTGATTCCTTCTTCTCCTTCGGCGCTCTCGTCCGTTCATCTCACGGGATGTAATCCCGCTGGCAACGACATTTCCGGTATACGTAGTAATGTGGAAAGACATTTCCACAGTGGCGATTCAATTCTCGACACGAAATACTGAGACAGTGTAGATGCGCTTGAAGAAAGAAATATTATTTGACATCCGATATATTGCTTTGTCATAAACGAAGAAGCATGCTTTTGGAAAGAAATAACTGACATATTTTATATTCTGATAGCTTAAATACTTGTTGTTTATGTATATTTATTATACTTATGATTTACGATGCATTTATGATTTATTCATAGTTTTACGTTAATTAAAAAAAATGAGAATAGGAAACTAAAACCTGTTAGTACCTTCTTTTCTTAAAATATTCTATCTTTTATAAACAAATTGTGATGAAACAAAAAATTATTTTTTGTTTATTATTTTTTGTTTAATTCCGAAAAATAAAAAAACTTTACAATCTTTTTTTTATGTATTTATTTTTATATGTATTTAATGTATTTATAATAATTTACCTATCTTTTATTAATTTTACTAACATTCTCCTGTACCAAAAAATTTAATTATAAAAGGATTATATAGTAAGGTAAACTGCAAACAAATGTTTTATAGCAACTACGTTAAATAAATAGAAAGTATTTAATAAAGATTCGCAAAAAGGTGGATCATATCACAAATTGATAAAATTAAAAAGTTGCTTTATGCTCTTTTATGCGCAATGCATGACATCATATCGTTTTGATTAATCAAAAAACCCAATTCATCTTTACGCAGCTTTATCAATGTATTAACGACGACACAATTTACGCTTTAGATTTAAATGCACGCGCTCGGCAATTTTACCGTATTTGTGTTAACAAAAAACATAGTAAACAATCTATAAAATGTGACAGTGATCATTGGTCGCCATGAAATCTCTATACGTTCAAATGAACGAAATTGAGAATTGCAGAATTCGTGCAAATTTGGGAGTATTATAAAAGTTAATAGAAGCTCGAAGCTTTTTTATGTTTTATCAGTAATTAAATTTTCATATTTTTCACAATAATATAATTTTTACAAAAAGTTGATTGATATTTAAACATTTTTTCCATTTCATTTTATAGTTTTTGCAATTTAAAAGAAATGAAGATATACAGTTTTCTATAGTTAATAAATAGTCGTCAGCTTTTTTAATTTAATTTTTCCTTTAGGTATTCGCAATTTCTCTTACACTGTCTTCTACTTTAAAATCATTAAAAACATGTTACAGTATTTATTTTAAACGACATATATGTTCTATAGTGATGTATTATGTATTGTAGAACTTCGATATGTGTATATATATATATATATATTTACGTTACGTGGGGATGTATGCTGCAGAAGTCAGAAGAAATACAATAAAAGGAATGGAAGTAATTTGCGCGCAACCACTCTGTTATATATCTTTACGTTATATTAGTTTTGTGTTATGATTTTAATATTTTACTATTAATATTAATAAAATTACTGTCAGTTAAATCGATTTATCAATAACAATGGCTGTGTTCCACTTAATGCTTGCAATGCTCGCGAGCATCATTTGTTCTTGTTTAACATTTGATAAACAACAAGAATGAAATGATTCTATGAGCGTTGTGAATGTTATATGAAACACAATCGTAGTGCAATAATATATAATAACTAGAGTCCGATTAGTTTTTTACCTTCGACTGAAACCGAAAACCAATATTTGATTTTTATTCAATTTCCATCGAAACTAAACCAAAAGCAAAATGTGGATAAATCTTATATATGATTTTCAGAAAATTATTTAGAAAGTATCAAAATATATAAAATTTATATATTTCTTTTAAAAATAAGATTTTATTAATAATGAAGGGGAATCATAATTAATTAATTTAATTTAATTTAATAATTTTATTAAATAATAAGATTGAATAATATAATTATTATATGTAATAATAAATAATGCTAATTATTATTATCATTATTTTAATTACTTAATAATTTAATTTTATTGTTATTTAATTATTATTATTAATTTAATTATTCAATTTATTTAAAGAACAATAATTATTATTCTTTAAATTATAAGGAATTCTTATAAAATTGTACATAGAGAATTTCAGGCACTAGACGTGCTTATTTAGCAAGAAAAAAGGGATAAATAAAAAAGAGATAACATCAGCGTATTTGAAGCAATCAGTGCCGATAGGCTGATGATATAATTTTTATGATAATATAATTTTTCGAACGCTCGTCGAAGTTGTAACTTGTATTCGATTGAAACCGAAATTCCTGAAACTCTGATTTTTTTCGAAACTGACCAAAACCGAAACCAAAACTGAAATTTCAGTCGGACTCTAATCATAACCCACATAAAATAATTATAGAGATTGCTCAATAATTATTTGGTGACATAAGTGTAGAGGAATAGTAAAAAAGAGTATAAATACGAATGTTTAGATCTTATATTCTTTGTTTGATGTCTTGTATAGCCTATTTATTTAGGTAGGATGTATTGCATTTTTAGCGAGCGGGATTTATACTTCATAAGCATATAAAGTGAACAGATTTAAATTAATGTATTAAATGTAATAAACGCATTACGAATGAAACATATATGGTACCTCATATCATAACATTTAATATACATAAAAAAATACAATTATTATCTATTATTTTATATTTATTTGTATATTTATCATTCTTATTATATTATATTTTAAAAGTTATTGTGTTTATTTTATGTCTTATTTCTAAGCGTTATTTGTAAATTTTTTGTGAGCGATATATTTTACCTATGAACAGTTGTGTGTCCCATTTTTACGAGATATACGGCAAAAATACAAGAATTTCTAAAATATTTTTTAATATTTATATACGAAAAATAAGTTTTAAATTTGTAATGTTTTTTTCATAGTGGTAAACAGTACAAAATTTTTAGTGGCATAATTCATTTAAATTTATAATAACATAGTAAATACTACTTCATAAATTAAGTTTTTGTTAGATGCGGCGTATATATCAGAGTTACTCTATAGTGTTATATAGTAGGAATTAATTATATATCGAATCTATCGTTGAATGTGAGAAATAAGAGGTCATTACTACTCTATTATATTGTCATTATATCGTTCGCATTTACCTCGTATTTTGTAATTTCCCCATTCTCTCATAATTACGCAAACATCTTATATACATATAACATAATTGAATTGAGCTGAAATAAATTTTTGAAAATTATCTCAATTGTTTTTAATTTACGATCTGTTGATACTGAACTTAATTGATACATTAAAACGTACGTCTCAATGTAACTTTTATCAGTTTACTAATTTTATTGCATCCACTAACTTCTCGATGTTTCGATAATTTTCTGAAACGCAAATTATCCATCTAAATGAAAAAATTCATTTTGATGTCATAATTTATTTGTGTTGATTTATGACGAGTCAGTACAGGTGCCCGTTTTATTCACGACTTTTCGTTCTCTCTCATTCAAACTATCCGTGCGCGCCTAATGAAATATAATTTGTCGTCGTCGGAGAGTTTTACGTCGGCCAGTTATAAATAACGGAAACGCTTTATCGCGGGAATATTAAATCATTACGCACTCTCGCTTTTCTTCTCTTACCCCTCCATCTTAGTAGCATTTTGTCGCGCGAAAATTTGCCATAATAATGACAAATTTCCTAAATTTTTCGGCTCTGGCGAACTGATCTTAATGGAATTCTCCTATCATTTTCTTCTTTTTCCATCGTAACGCCAGGTTTTAATCTTGCTCGCTGCATTGTGGCGCGAGAAAAATGTTACGGGTGCATTCTTTATGTGCGGACTGGCGTTTTAATATGAACGGCGTCGATCTTGTTTCAGGATCCGGCATCAAGGTGCCAATGGCCATTCTGAATTGTCTCTATGCCCGCCAATTGTGCTACGAGGATCCGTCGTGCAGCGCCATATTGGAAATTATACCGAGAGTCTGCGGTCCAGAATTAGGTGAGTCAATTAGATTACTTTTTCTTAGCATTTGCAGTAATTAATTACTCTAGCTTGTAAGTTAATAATACTTTATTTACGCTGCGACATTTATAACTATGCACGTTTCTTGCGATTCAGAATATTAAAATTCGAATTAATGATGTTCGAAACAGTGATCGCGGTAGTTAATTATTATCATCTTATCACTTATTGAACTCATAAGATATATAATTATTTAACTTCTTGAATGGAATCAGATTATTAATTTTAAGTTCTAATTTCATTAGGTCCTAATATCTTTTATCAGTTTCAAGAATGTATTTTATAATTTACAATGTGCATAATTATAAACTGTAATAATTCATTTAATATAATTGTTCCTTATTCACAAATTTTTATAAAATTATGAGTTCTGAACATTATCTTGCAATATATTATTATTTTTTTTTATTAACGTCATTTTACTCTTATAAACATATTCTTTTACAAATTAATTGTGATAAATTCATTATATTAAATTATTATATATATATATATATATATACAAAAGCTTGAACGTGATTACGAATATATGTGAATTATGTACTCAATAATTAATGATATAGAATGAAACTATTAACGTGATCGATTATACATCTTACTCTTTTTTCTATGTACTTTTTAACTCGATATATTATTCATTCGGATTATATTAGCAATAATTTACGCAACATGAATCGACAAATCGAAAAGTTTGCACAAATATTATAGTCGTAATCGGATGCAATCTAATCATTTTGCAAAATAAAAACTGAAACATTCGCTCTGCATCAATATTGTTTATTCTATTTTTATTTATATAATCCATCATCATTCATGTTCCGATCAAATATGATATCGAGAAACTTTACTAGAGAAATAAGAATATTGTATAATCTATCGATTTACAAGAAAATTCTGGCGAGAGTTTTTTGCAGTAGGTCGTTCAATGCTTAGTTTCGCGCAATATATTATTCATACATCCCTTGTAATAATCATGGGTCCTAATGGCTCACATATGATTCGTAAAATCTCATATTAGTTCATGTAAAATAAAAGGTGGCCCGCGAGAGCAGCAACGTCACATTTGAAATTTTACGACGTGGCGGCGCCGTACCGCATTTCCATAAAATTTACATGCGGATTCCGAAATCCCGAGGAATTTCTTATGGAAACCATGATGACATTAATGTCTAAATTTTGAATTCCGTGTGAAAGTGACACAGAACTCCTGGAAATATCTTGCTAGCAATTTTTATAGTGACGAACATTAATTCATTGAAATTATTTTTACCGTTTTACTTCGTGTTTGATGATGTAAACTTTATATAGTACTTATGAAGTAAATTTCTTTTATGATATGAGGATAACTCCTAAGAATATTATCTTCATTTATTTACGACTTTACATATCGCATTTAAACCTTTATGGTCTATAACCTTTATAACTTTGAGAATCCTCTACTTCTAATCTTCAACTTCTTTTATCGAATTCACAATGCCACAGTTTTTTCTTGAAATGATTATGAATCATAACGGATATCGCGAGCAGTAGTCTCGTATTGGACATTGATAAATAAAAAATATTGCTCGTCGCGTCGTTCTTGAAACAGAAGTAAAAGCCTCAGTAGGTTTTCCGAAGCTAAAAGCTTTCCGAAAGCAGTACCATTTGTTTTACTTTCGTCCGGGCGATTACATGATAGATTATTCACGTAACTCCTCGGTATCAGAAAGAAGAGCGTGGCATAAATCACAATGGACTGTGTCTTTGTTTTAAAAAGCTGCGTGCGCGCTCCCTACGTCCAACAAAATAAAATATATTCGTGCGCTCTCTCAACCTCATCCAAAGCGGACTGCTTTTTAATGCAACACATGTCATTTTGCATTTTGCACGTCGACGATGAGGTTTGCGAGAACTTTGAGCGCGTTTCTTGCGACAGTTGCGACATGACATATAGCGGCATTCCGTTTGTGATTAAGAGATAGAAGGAAGCGACAAAACTTTGTGTGATTATTATTATTTATTATAGCATTATTATTTAAAGTATTTAAACGTAAGTAGTGATAATGATCTAAAAAGTTAAGTCTATTTTTTAATAAAATTTTTTAAGTATTTAATAATGTAATAATTTATCTATTTTTATATCAAACTTTAATATTAATTGCACAAAAGAAAATTGTTTATATTTTTATTTTTATCCACAAATTTTATCTGTTTCTTATAAATTAAATTCAAAAGATTTGATAATTTTCAATTACGCTAAATTTTTTCTTTATTTGTGTCTGTATAATTCAAAATGTTTCTTTTATTAAAAGTTTCTTCTGTCTGTTTCTCTTTCTGTTTATTTAAAATAGTTCTTCTCTTTCTCTTGTACAGTATATATTTCAGTGAAATTTTCTTTTAACTTTATTAATTTATTTTAATTTAACTGATTTTACGTATAATTTTATTATTTCATTTTATTAATTTTATTAATTTTATTTTACACATTTTTGAAAATGAGCAACTTATTATAAATAAGAATGCAAGAACAACTTCAAGAATTTTTGCTTTCTATTGATAACATGTATTTCCTCGCTGTCAATCTAACAATTAAATAGGCGCTAGATTGCCATCTAGTGTGGCAATAAGATTTATCGATGTCGAGGATAATTTACAGTTTGCACTACGATCGCCCGTAACGCGATTTCCATTCGGATGCGACGAAGGAAAAAGATGCGACTGCAGTAGGACGGCGGAGAAATAACGAGGGAGGGAAGAACGAGATTGTCGATCGTCTCCTCTCAAGCTGTCCTCGTTTCCTCTCTCTCGTTACGATTGGTGGTGGTGAGGTGGAGAACTCAACTTCGCACCACACCTTTCGATTTCGTCATTGAATTAATCACTCCCATGGGGACAATTATTCCAGAGAAGCTTAAATAAGTCTGCCGTCGGGGTTTAAAAATGCTTCTCGGCGCAACGATTAAGCGTAACAATTGTTCCGATTTAATAATTATTCTTTTTTCTTTATTTCTTACACGCTAACAAGAAAAATGAAAAACGAGAAACGAATTTATTATTTATTGCCTCGGGGAAGATTTCCGCAATCCATGCTGTTAAATGTGAAACAGCATCAACGTGAAATATAACGAGTTACGCATTTTTTTGATAAATGAAATGTAATTACTCATACTCATTTGATATTATGTTATATGCATGAATAATCTAAATAAAAATAACTAAATATTAAATAACTAAATATTAATCCGATTATAAATTAATAAATTTTAATTCTTAGTATTCTGCTTTACAGAATAAAACTTAAATAACATATTTCTAAATCTTTTTTCTACTTACGTTTTAAATGGTAGAAACAATGATATTAAAATTTATATATAATTCAACGTACTGAAAATGACTATTTTAGCGCGTGGATTGATTAAAAACGTAAGACGTAACATAGTAATTATCATTTTTAACTTTGTTAAAAATACTTCACAGAAAATAAATTTAACCTCATTTCCATTGGGATAATGTTGAAATATTTAAAAAATTCCATCCTTTTTTTCCGTTTGCTAATGAAAAAATTGATTCTAACATTGGAGAAACAGAATAAGCACTCTACATTATATTAATCCAATTTGAATTTGCAAACTTGAAAGAGAGCTTTGAATAACCTATGGATTTAAAAATAAAGTAAACAAATTAATCATACTCTTTTATTTAAACCTTTAATTTCAGAGTGAAGAATATACTTAACTTGAGCTTATATTAAATAATATCTGAAGGCATTTATTTATCTTTGATATTAAGTAGAACCGAAGTGGCTTTTAATTGATTATGTTTGAAAGTTCTATTGAAGAGTTCTAAATTTTGCAAATGATTGAAAGTACAGATATCATTCTCGATTCACTAATATGAAAGTATTTATTTAAAATTAGGATATTTATTTTTAATAGAACCTTTTCCAAATTTTAATGTTTGTTTTTTGCAATCTTGATATAAATCTATATTGCGACTCTAAGTGAATCGGAGGAGGTAAAAAAATGTATTCTTTTCTTTTAATTTTTTGTGATTGATTATTATTGTTAGAGTCAAAACAAAGATTTTTATCAAGATTAGAAGAAAAAAACATTAAAAAAAGTTCTTATTGTATCTAAATAATTACCAAAATTAAATTTATAAATTAAATTGCAAAAACTTAAGTATTTTAATTATTTCTAATAGTAAAAAATGTATTGATAATTACATTAAACAGAAATAAACTGCAAGTAAATGACAAGATGAAAGTACGCTAGTCCATGTGACCAAAATTTCGACTAATTTCTCTTGCTATGACAAAAGCTATTTATAAATTTTATAAATATTTATTAATCGCGAATTGCAGCGAACTGTGATAGCATGACCATTCAATTGTTGCATAGAGATATCCGCGTGCAAGAGATCTTCATTTTCTGCATAACGAGATTATTATCCTCGCAAAATTATATTTAGCTTGCTATATATATATATGTATGTGTATATATATATATATATAGAGCATGCATTTTTTTTTCAGTTAGTATTATAGATATCTGTAATTTTCGTGATCATTGCGTGGCTAATAGATATTATTATTTAAGAAATTAACCACTTGTTACATTTTAGTTCACGATTACAAAAATATTCCTTTCTCTTTTTTATATTTAAAAACCTCTTCTACTTATCAAATTCAAATAAAATCAAATTATGATATTGTTTTAGAGACATTAGAGTATTGTTTACATTTAGAGTATTGTTAGAAACAGTTTACGTATTTGGAATAAAGCTGATTAGATTGCCGATGCTGTAATTATAATATTATCACGAATGCGTGTAAATTAATAGCTATGTACATACAAATGAAACTGTATCAATGTCTTTTGCATTGTTATTATAATTGAATAAAATATTCATCACGCCGGATTGCATTGTCAAATAACTTACGCGAAAGCTCAATATAAATAAATTTAGTTTTCTTATATTCATCAGTTTCATTATTTTTATTATATTTATTATTAATGTTATACATAAATAGATTAGAAAATACCTTCAAAAATTTCCGTTTGTAAAACATTGCACTTTTAAAGATTTATATGCACTTTTTTTTTCTTACTGAGATATTCTGATATCTACTAAATTTCATTATATAATACATTTTTACAATCTTGAAATAGATTGCCAAACGCTACAAATAAAAAGTATTTCACAATTCGTTCCTCAGTAGTGTTGTCTAACTAAAAATAAAAGTTTTTCTTTCTTTTGCTTTCCTCTCTGTTTCAAATTCTATTTTTCCTCTAAATTTTTCCAATTGCCTTGTAATTTTTTCATTTTGGGGAAAAATACTTCTATCAAGCATCGTGGCTTGAACAAATTTCGCGAGAAATGAAATAGGGGTCGGTGAAGCTCATCTTACAAAGTAGTGGGTTGTGAAATAAGGGCTTGTAAACGGGATAACATTACCAGGATGGTCGACTCTGTATTGCGGCTCCGGCGTAGAACGATAATAACCTGCGTGGGAACGCGGCGTTGTACATCGACAACTTCCGGTTGACCTGTTTCTAGCCCCTTCCGCCGCCGAAATTTCAGTTTGGACGGGCCATGCCGGAAGCTTCGTTGAGATCGATATCTCGATACGTGCGTTCCGGGGGGCCCGCACTATTAACGGCCGGCTGATCGCGAGCCCAGCAGATATTCGCAAATACATTGATTCTGCGCCCTCGCGCATTCATCCTCACAAGATTTTTCAAAAAACGGCTCAATATTTATTGAAAATATTAATAATTTATAGATTAATTGACATTAAAAATTTATGTTTAAAAAAGATAATATTAAGTTAAATATTTGCAAATTAATCTTATTATCAATTAATTTGATCGAACTAATAACTAACTGATTTGAGTAAGTATTTCACGATAACTAATAAAATATATCAACATAAACATATTGAACACACAGGCAAGCAATTAATATGTTTGACAAAAGAACAAGAACAGGATAATCAAATATTAAATCAAACAAGAAACTACTATGACTGTCAAACGAGGAATATGTCAAAGCTTATCATTGTCTCGGGACGATCATTTGCGTCAATAGAGCGTAAACGAGAAAGGGATATGGAACAGTACTCGATAACATTCATCTTGTGGGTCACTGAAGTGCGAAATAAGGGTTGTGGATTACGTTACAACGCCATTCACGGTCACTCGGGCGACATTAACGATCTGCACGGAAATGCGAATTACGTTAACAGCCTATGGATATTTCCGCAATCTCGAGCCAAATAAACTCGCATAACGAGTGGTAAATTTAACTATAACGCCTCTTTGCTTTCACTGAGGTATATTATTGGAAGAGAACTCTTGAAAACTCTTTAATAAGCAAACTTCTTCTTCTTCTCTCTCTCTTTCTCTCTCTCTCTCTCTCTCTCTCTCTCCTTTTACCAGAATATATGCTACAATTGTATTGTCATTGAGTTATACAATATTTTAAAATAATAACAATAATCAGTCCAAAAAAAATTTTATTAATTACGAAAATATATTTATTATTAAAATTTAACATTATTGGGACTGAGATAATTCGAATTGAATAAAATACAAATAATTAAACATAATTTTTTAAACATGTGTAAAATTTTAGAAATTTTATTAACAATGCGAGAGAAAACATCACAAAATGTAAAATTAAAATTAATTATTCCCTTTTTATGTTAAATATCAGATTTTATTACGCAGTTTAATAAAATATTATATGTATACATGTTTTTGTTTTATTTTGTATTAATTATACGAAGAGAGTTACATCCGTTTTTATATAATATATTAAATTGCGATTTGTAACTAGATCAGTAAACATAATTACTTGATTAATTACTGAAGATATTACACATTTAAATTAAAGTAAATTTATTATATATATATATATATATATATATATATATATATATATATATATATATATATATATATATATATATATAAAAAATATTAT
>Ga0157363_1005951_pt1 | contig 11434 bp, 4 predicted proteins | sample AttsexASBM1_FD_111477 | JGI IMG/M metagenome (GOLD analysis project Ga0157363, IMG submission 111477) | Fungus gardens microbial communities from leaf cutter ant in Ribeirão Preto, State of São Paulo, Brazil - Atta sexdens ASBM1 | ecosystem: Host-associated > Fungi > Mycelium > Unclassified ...
GCGAACCTAGAAACAACCCAACGAGCCATCCAACATCACTGACGTACTCATCCAACGATTGCGTGTCCTAACTAAGACCTCCTAGACAACTACAACATACAGTCTACTACTAACTTCTCAGTCAACGTCTACATGATACTGACATTCTTCTCCTACAGGAGCTGCAGTGGCTGGGTAGGTATGAACCTGCAAGGCATTGATATTAGCTGGTTACAATGTGTGGGTCTCTTTGTTAGTTACCCAAGAGAAACCCAATAAAGAGTTTTTGTTACAATCAATAATACCTCATATTCTATAGATGTTCGTCTCATATCTTACATGCTTTGGGCATGTGTTGGGGTTGTTTTATGATTATACTTCTTATTTACTATGCCTTGTGTTTTCTTTATGTTTGTCACATCCTGATCTGGTTATATCTGTCCCAACCCATAGATAATGTCTACTTTCTCATTTGCACTCCTATATCTCATCTGGTGTAGATCAATCCTATCCATTCTACTTCAATTGCTCCTTGAACATCCTTTTTAGACTTTCTAGCAACTTCATGGGTCTCCATCCCTGCGTTTGAAGACCATCCAGATCTAGGGTAATTGTTAGATGTAGTTTACACCTGAAGGTGAAAATCTGTAGAGTTAGCAGAGTTCAATGAGTATGGAAACTTATCAAACTGTACAGGATTGCAGGCTTTCTGAAATAACTTTGGCTTCAGCTTATGTACTGCACTGTCTATATGTTGCTTGGTTGTAACTTGAGAAGTTGAAACAGAGTTCAAGAGAGTGTGTTCTGATAGAAAGAAGTGTGTTGCCTTAATACCAGAGTTTAGTATTGATAGTGACAAAAATTATGGTCAATTATTAGACTGGAGATTACAGAGTATTTGCCAGTCCTTAAATACAAGAAAAAGTGTCTAAAATATCTGAAAACTTGAGTGATGCTATTATTACATAGTTTAGCAATTATCTACATTAGGTAAAGTCAGTATTTGAGCCTGGCTTTAAGCTGGGCAGATGTTTGATTGAAATGACCTGTAGAAAAACACTAACTGACTATAGAGTTTGGAATAGAAGTAATCTCTGTCATAGAAGACTGAGTACCTATAGAGTTTGAAGAAATATAATACCACTTTGGAATACAGATTATTTATAAGATTGGAAGAGAAATAATACTTCTATAAAAGACAGGTTATTTGTAAAACTGGATTTTGATATATGATAGTAATCACTTATAGTCTTTATTTTTCTAAATACTATTTTAAGTAGAGTATTTAGTATATAAGTCAAATAGTTATTGTAACTCTTATTCTGAAAACTGACTAAAACTGATACTATCTTCTGGTATTGGTAATGATATACCTCTCTACTCTTCTTAAATGTAATCTCTGAAATATATGATCAGTGTGATAGATAGAGACATAGTACATAAACTAAAGTTAAAGGTTATTTCTCATCTATGTTTTACATATCTTAGATAAGTTGCTACTTATTTGTTTTTTAAGAATCTGTTATAGATCTTGGTTGCTAAGGTGTATATTATGTCTAACAGTATTTTGAAAATTACTATCTACAGTTGTATACTTTTTACATTTCTATTTATAATAGTACTTTTCTATCATTTCTTTAGAGTTATCTTTGTATGTTTTCTTTTTTCTAGTAAAAGTATTGAACTCTGCTAGACTCTTCTTGTTTTTTGGAGTTGGATATTTCATTGACTTTCAACATTTTCTTTGCTGTTTACCTTTATTTAAAACTTTTAAATCTCTTTTTTATGAATTTTTTTAGATTTGCTATCCAGAGTTTTAAATTTTATTCAGGACTTTTATATCTTTCTATATTTTAAATTTTGCTTATTTCCATCTTGTCTCTTTTAACAAATATTATTATTATCTATTTTTTTATAGTCTTTATTCCTATACTTGTTTTTCTGTGGTTTTTATTTCTAAAACTGTTTTTTATAGTTTTTATTTCTATATTTGTTTTTTATAGTTTTTATTCCCATACTTATCTTTCATAGTTTCTATTTCCATACTTATTTTTTTGTAGTTTCTATTTTTATAACCATTAATTGTGCATTTCTTATCTAGGTTATGTTAAAAATAATTTACACTCACTGGGATTAGCTATAGGTAGTATAGAAGATAAATTAGGTTGAAAGATAAATCAGAGAAGTATTATACAGATAAGATGACCTTAGCTTTAATAGATGATTTTTGTACCTAGCTAACTCATTATGTAGTTGTATTTGCTGGAAAAGGGATTTGAATGTACTTAGTATGAGTGTGGCACCATCTAAGTTAATAATTAGACTAAGAAAATAGTACATAGTAAATAATGTTCTTAAATACAGAACTAATAACCTAATAATACTCTACTACTGTACATATTCTGGGTTGTTAAAAACTACAAAGGTTATTGTTTAGAACTCCATGTGATTGATAAAAAATAGAGGGTTTGATTCTTAGATTAATAGGTGATTGAAATAGAGTATGATCTGTACTGAAAGAGTAGAAAAAGTACGGATGTTAGATAGTATATGATAGTATTCCCTTCTTAGAGTCTTGAAGGCTTGGCTCTAAGTTGTACAGGAATCAGTAAATACTATGGTCTAATAATGGCAAATAAAACAAAAAAAATATTGTGCTACTTCAAATCCAAAAAAAGAGAAAAAAGAAAAAGAAAAACAACAATGGAAGGGTATTAGAGCTGAAATAGCAGAGGGGGTTAAGAATGGGAGTGGATATTAGAAGAAGAATAAAAATAGAAAAAGCAACAGAGTTTGCAGAGAGAATAAAGAAAGTACAGGAAGAAGCAGTAGCAGTATTGAAGAAAGCATAAGAGAAAATGAAGTAGCAAGCAGATAGAGGAAGGAAAGAAGTAGAAGAGTAGAAGAAAGATGATAGAGTAATGTTGAGTATGAAAGATTTGGTATTCAAGAAAAAACTGGTAAGAAAGCTAGTGGACTGGTATATTGGTCTATATTTTATTGACAAGATAGTTTCTACCAATGTAGTCAAACTATGATTGCATACTTCAATGAGAATTCACCTAGTTATGAATATCAATCAGATAGTATAATACAGAGAGCAAGTAAAGGGACAAAAGGTTAAAGAAGTAAAACCAGTAAAAGTAAAAGAAGTTGAGAAAATATTAAATAAAAGAAAAATGAGGAAAATAGTGAAGTATTTGGTGTGATGGAAAGGGTTTATAGTAAAGCATGATAGCTAAAAAAGAGAGGAAGATTTAGAGAATATAAAGAAGATAGTAGTCAAGTTTGAGAGAAAATTAAATACAGAAGTAAGACATCAAGAGAAGTTAGAAATAGCAAAAGAAAGAGATTTTAGGAAGAAAGAGTTACTAGGAAAGTACATAACAAAGATGTTGTATGGATAGCATAATGGAAAGTTTGAAGAGAAGTACTTAAGGAAGTTAGAGAAGAACTAGCAAAAATAGAAGTCAGTTTCTTAGAGAAGAAACCTTGAAGAGGAGATAATGTTAGAATTGAAGACAATAGACTTAACATTTTTATTTTCAGGACTTAGAATTAGAGTTAGTATGACATTACATATTACTATTATAAAAATTGTCATATATCAGTCAAAGTCATATGACACTGTCATAGTCACATAGTCATACAATCATAATGGAAAGTGGTAAAAAATTCTAAAAGAATAACATTACTACAATATGTTCAATATATATAAGATAAACTATTCTATACTTTCTTTTACTTAACCCACTCTAAGGTTTTGTAATTGTCATACATTTAGTAACTAGATAAAAAAGTGATAGACAGGAAGACTGTTTCAAAAATGATATTGTTGAATAATCTATTGAACAGTTTTAGTTTCATGAATGTTATTGGGATAGTAGAAATGTTATATTTTTATGTGAATGTAATGTTGACAAAACAGTAAGTGGAACTCAAGTCAATTAGGATATAAAAAGTTAGATTTTGGATGTGGTCTAATTTGTAGACCAATAGTGATGTGAGTATCAAGATAAGTAAGTTTAGATCAGAGAAGACAGTAGTATTGAGGTAGATCAGGCTTTTTATATTACAACTTAAAACTAAGAGTTTAATTAAAAGAGAAAACTGATATTATTTTAATATAAAAGAACTTAGTATAGTTTTTAGTACAAGTATATCTACTTTATATACCTCTAATACATGGTTTGTATACTGCTGATGGCAATTGTTACACCTTGTTACATTGCCTTATTCTTTCTTTACTAAGTTCTAAATGAATAGAACCTTATATTAGAGTTAATACAAGAGAACTCAATAGAGAGCTCTGTATATGATTGTCTACTTTATATATCCAAAACTAACAGTCCATGCTCCACTACATTAGCTTACTCTAAATGACTATATATTTACCTTAAGATTACTATGTATATAATCTGCTATATGACATCATCTTTTTAGAATCTTTTACTGTTTTCTATTGTGACATGTGATTGTGTGACAGAGTGACCATGTGTGACACCAAGTCATGTCAAACCCTAACCCTAGCTCCTAAAATAAAAGTAAAAGTGAGAAAGAAATTGAAAATAAATAGAGTTTACTATCTTCAACTCTGACAGATATACTTTCAGAGGTTTAGGAGTAATTCAAAAGTTCAATAATGATGACAATGATAATGAAAATCAATACAAATGTCAATAATGAAAAGATAATAATTGATAAAAATTAATGTTGTTAAGTCTGAGATGTAATCTTTAAGCATCAAGGTATACAAAAGAGTAATAGTCTAATATCTCAGTTGTTTCTTGTATTAGAGTTGTGAACAGTGGACTTATTTTTATTTTTATTTATTTTCTATTCTGGGATCTAAGATTAGTGTTTGGCATGATATATCATGGTCATGATCATACTGTCATGATGGAAGATGGTAGATGGTTCTAGAAAGATAACATTATGTAGCATGTTATATACATATTAACCTTAAGACAAATACATGGTTATTTAGGGTAGGTTAATGTAATAGAGCATGGACCATTATTTTTAAGTATCTAAGGTAGACAATTATATACAAAGCTCTCTATTGAGTTCTCTTATATTAACTCTAATACAAGGTTTTATTCATTGATCATTCTAAGATTTTTGAGTTGTAACATATTATTACTTTTGTATATTTATAGAAGAGTCTTAATAAAAAATAGGAAAGATTTTAAATAAGAGGCTAGAACTAAAAGAGAATAAGTCCACTATCTTTGATTCTAACATTATATTCTCTTTAAGATTTTTCTTTTAGAGAAATAGACTTCCACTTCTGCCAACTTCTTTCTAATTTTCTTAGATACTTTTTTTCAAACTTTTTATTATTCCATTTATACAATATTTTTGCTATATATCTTCCTAATAACTTTTTCTATCTAAAATCTTGCTTCTCTGCTACTTCTACTCTTTGTTGTCTTTTGATTTTTGTATTTATCCTTCTTTTGAAATCTTTTACTGCTTTTTTTATGTTTTCTAGGTCTTTTTATCTTTTCTATATGTCATTTTTAGATGTAAATCCTCTTCATCACACTAAATACTTTGTTATCCCTCTTATTTTTTTTGTTTGTTTAGTATTTTTTAACTTCTCACTCTTCTTCATTATCAAATTTTACTGGTTTTGGTTTCTTTATCTTTTGTTCTCTTACTGGTTCTTGGTACTTTACTACTTGACTTACATTCAAAACTAGATGAATTCTTATTGTAGTTGATAATTTTAGTTTAACTGTATTGATAAATACTATCTCTTTAATGGTATATGGTTTTATATAGTAGTCTACTAATTTTCTCACTAGTTATTTCTTGTCTGCTTATTTCTTTATCTCTTCTTGTGCTCATTTTAGTGTTGTCTCTGCTTCTTCCTGAATTTACTTCATTTTTTGTTGCAAACTTTATTGCTTTCTCTATTTTTCTTTTCTTTCTAATGTTTATCTCTATTTTTAATTCCCTTCTATAATTTGTTATAAAGAAGAATACTTTAGTTACTAAATGAATTATGCTATTTACTACAAACTCTGCAGATGCTAGTATTAGAATTATAAACAATAGACTTGGTTTTATTTTATTTTTCTTTACTTTTATTTTATTTATTTTAGACTTAGATAAAAGATGTGATGTGTTAGTTACACAAGTCTTAAAGCATGATAGAGATATAATACCAGTCACAGTCATAGTCATATAATTATATAATATAGAGAAGAACATAAAAGGTTCTGGAACAGATGATATCATACAGTATGGTAATAACATGTTAGTTTTATGAAAAGCACATGTACTTTAAGATAGGTTATTTGTAGTATGTACACAGATTACTATTTGTAATATATAAGATAGATTATCTTGTACTTGAAACTCTATTAAGTTCTTTTATGTTATTTAATACAAAAGTCATTTTTTATCTTTATTTAAAGACTTAAAGTTATAATAGTTAGCTACTCAAGCTAATCTTTTTGTTTATAATTTATAAAGAACTGTAAGTACTGTTTTAATTTCTAGTTTATGTATTTTGTCTGTCCATTCATTTATGGATGGAAAGCTGTTAATAATCTAATTTAAATTTCCAATATGCTGTTTTTCTGTTATTTTTGTTGTAAACTGTGCTTTCTATCTAATATTATGCTTTTTAACAACCTATGCAGCTTCCATATATTGTCTCTAAACAATCTTGCCAACTCTTCTGCTGAGATTTCTTCTGTTGTGGCCATAAAGTGCATTATTTTTGATAATCTGTCACATACTACCAGAATTGTATTTTTTTACTACCACTAATGGTAATTTTTCAATAAAATTTACTGTTAGGTATACCTATAGTTTTTCTAGAATCTTATTTGCCATTAACTTTCCTACTGGTGCCTTTGTTTTATTCTTTATTCTTTGTTACAAGTTATAGCCGTTTATATATTTTTCTACATTTCTAGTTATTCCTGGCTACTAGTAATTTCTTGTTATCAGTTTTATTATCTTTCATTATCTCCCATGTCTAGCTACTAGTACATCATGGTATAGCTAGACAATTTCTGTTCTTAACTCTTTATTCTTGAGTACATACATCTTTCTTTCTTTCAGTACTAGGTTATCTTTCATCTGCTATTCCTTATCTCTTAATACTTTTATACTATATTTACTTTTAGTTTTTCTACTACTACTTTTACTAATTCTTAAATTTATTTTTATTTTATCAGTCTTTTATTTTTATTTTTATTTTTCTATTTTTACTTTCTAGTTTGATCTTCTACTTAATCTATCTATCTTTCCTATCTTTGTCTCTGGTATGTGTTTTAAGATAAAGTTGAATTTCAACAAATATCATGTCCAATAAACTTGTCTTTTGTTTAACTTCTATACTTTTATGAAATATTTCAAGTTCTTATAATTTGTCTAGACTTTAAATTTGAATCTTGCACTCTCTAACAAATGCCTCTAATTCTCCAATCCTTTGATTACTGCTAATATCTCTTTACCATTGTTTCTCTCTCTGTTTTATTTAGAGATTTTGAGAGATAGACTACTAGTTTCTATTATCTATTCTTATACTTTATTAATAGAACTTTTCCTATTATATAGTCCAATACATTTACTTCTATTCTCATTTTTTTGTCCAAGTCAAGTACTATCAGCACTGGTTTCTTGGTGAATTTTTTCTTTAAATTTCTAAATATTTCCTTTTACTTCTCTATCCAATCTCACTTCTGATCTTTCTTTACTGAATTATATAGAAACCTGACCATGGATATGAAGTCTTGAAGAAACTGCTAATAATAGTTGGCCAATCTTAGAAACTTTTGTATATTCTTGACTTTTTGAGAAGTTAGCCAGTCTAACACTTCCTTTATCTTTTATTCCTCTATTTTGATTTCTTTTAGCCTTATTAATATCCTTAAGAATCCTACTTCCTTTACTTTTTACTTGTATTTCTCTGGTTTTATATATAAGTTATTTTTTGTTAATATTTTTACTATTTTCTCTACTACTTTGTTATATTCTTTTTCTTTCTTAGTCTCTACAATGATATTATCAATGAAGCTTGCCACCTTCTTTATATTGATTAGGTCTTATAAAATTTTGTTTATTATTGTTTAGAACATTACTGGAGAATTAGTAAGCCTAAAGAATATTACTATTTGTCAAGATCATAGAAAGTGGACTTTGTTTCTTTTATTTTCTTTCTCATTTTTATTTTCTTTTTGATTTATTTTTTATCTTTTCTATTTTTAGAACTCTGGGGTTAGGTTAGAAGTGATCAGTCACATCAGTCACATCTGATGATGTGGTTACAATATTGATCACAGGACTTAAGAGAAGGGAGTAAAAGATTCTGGAACAAAATAACGTCATACAACATGGATACCATATGTTGGCCTCATGCCTGACACCTGGTCATTTAGGGTAGGGTGCACAGTAGCTAGCACAGACCATCTGTAAGAGTATATATATATAAGGTAGACTATTTTGTAAAAGAGCTCTTTATCAAGTTCTCTTGTGTTTCTCTAATACAAGAGTCGTCCTTTTACCTAACTCTAAAGATTTAAGTTCATAACACTATTAGTTCAAAGAACCCTTCTATTAGGAACAGACCAGCTACTAAACCAGTTATGCTAAAAGTGTACAATGTCAAGCTTAGCTTTAACATCTAGCTGGTACTATATATGTACTTTATTATTATAACTCTACCATAAATCTAACTTAATAAATACTTTTTTTATATCAATATTTTCTACAATGTCTGAAATAAGAGATAGAGGATAATTATTTTTTATAGTCTATTTATTTAGATATCTATAGTTCTGTATTATATATTTCTTATTGTCTTTTTTTTATTTACAAAGAATACTGGTGCTGTTTAAGAGAATTTTGAGGGTCTGATTTATCTCTTTCTTAATTGTTTGTTGATGAACTTGCATACCTTTTTTTTTTCTTTTCTAGATAATAGGTATATCTTTTTCTTTGGTACAAATTTCTTTTTTACTTTTATTGCATGGTCTCATATTTTTCTTATTAACATTCTTTCACTCATTTTCTTTCCAAAGATTTAGATCTACTTGTGAAACCTTGAAAGAACTAGTTTTTAGTTTATTTCTCTGACTTTGTTATTTCTTTCTCTTTATTCCAGATTTCTCACTCTTCTAATTCTCTCTTTACTTTATTGTTTTCTTCTTCTTTGGTTTACTCCTTTTCTTTTCTTTACTTCTTGTTTCTTTTTCTTTTACTCTTTTACTTCTTCTTTCTTTTGCTTTTGCTATCCTAACTTTCCTTGCTTTGATCTCTATTGTTTCTCACACTTGTCAAGACATTTTATCATTTTTACCTTTTCTATTTTTCAATCAATTTTGGAGTTATAGCAAGCAAGTCAAAACATCTCTAAGATCATCTTTTGCTTCTATTATTTTATTATATCAATTTCAGTTCTCTTCTTATATCTCTTATAAAGTATATTTACTTCTACTGTGTGCCCTATCAGTCTTTTCTTATTAAAAGTACTATTTATATTTCTTACATATATTAGTCTTTCATTAACTTAAATCACTGTTTCTTTGTGAATTCTGAGCTCATGACTAAACTTGTTGCTTTGCTATCTAACAATGCTTCTATTGTTATTCTTTTCTGTGTATTAATTCTTTCTTATCTAATCTTTACTATTATTTCTCTTAGAATATCCTTTTAAACTTAAGAGTTAAAAGTTAGTATAATATCATATATAACTTATAAACTGTTACATAATATAACACAGTATTATACATTAGTCACATGCCACAAGTCATAATTATATAATCATATGTTACAAAAGGTTGTAGAAAGTTCTAGAACAATGATATTATACTATATGTCCTTTAGAGTAGACTAGATTTAGTATAGTATGAACCACCAGCTAAGTATATATAAAGTAGACATTTTGTACTAAGAACTCTATTTTCTTCTTTTTTAAATTATTCATATTATAATTGTTTCCATACTTTATTTTCTTTTCTTATGCTACAAATATCCAATTCTTATAATACTTTACAATATGTTCAAATTATTTGCAGTTGTAGCCTATCTATCTTCATAGTATATGGATTGTATCTTGATGTGAACTCTACTTACTTGTTATGACTTAAGTCCAAGAATTGGAACAGAAGACTACTCTTGTATTGAGTAACACAAGAGAACTCAATAGAGTTTCTATCATAAGTTAATCTACCTTATATATCTTTCTATCATGGTTCATGCCAAGCTATTTCTAATCTACTCTAAAAGCTATGTAGTAGTCATAAGGCCAACATGCAGTTGCTATGTTATATAATATCATTCTGTTCTGGAACCTTTTATATTCTTCTCCTCATCACATGATCTATGACCATGTCACACTTTGTCTTCTTTGTCTTATATTCTAAATAAAAGAAAAGTAAAATAAAATAAAAGAAGAGAAAATAAAATAGAAACTAAGTCTGTTATTCTTAATTCTGACATTACTGCTATTGTGAGTATATCATTAGAGTGTTAGTTTTCTCTACTCCTTCCATTGAAGTAAGCCTTGTTGATGCTTGCTAAAAGTTTTACTTTCTTGGCCATATTTGAAGCTGTAGTAACTATTACTATTATGCTTCTCTAAAATTTACTAGTATATTTAGCCTTAGTATTAGGGTTTCTCTTCTTTTTCTTATTCTTTTTTCTTCTCTTCTACTCTCTCTCTAATTTCTATCCAGATTGATTGCACTGTCAAACTATTCTTTAATGCCTAGAGAAGGTCATTTTGTCTTTATAAGCTTGCATCTGATATTGCTATTTATTTCTCTTTTGAACTCTTTTACTAGTATTTTTTCTTCATATTTACTTTTCTTAGTTATTCTTTTAAACATTTGGACAAACTTATCTATAGTCTGAGGATCTTGTTTTAGCTATCTAAATTTCACTACTTTTACAGACTTGTTGTCTCTTTTCCCAAACTCTTTTTTCAATACTGCTAGTAATTCTTCTGCTGATAAAAATTACCAATTCTCTAACTTTAAATTTGCCAACATATTCTCCTTTCATATATCTACTGATTCTCCCTACACATGTGTCAAGATCTAATGTACCTACTCCTTTACTGACTCCTTTCTCATTTTTATTCTGATGTTTAACTTGTATGCCATTACAAAACCTGCCATCTTTCCTGAATTTCCATCAAACAAGAGTGTTACGATCGATGCCTCCTGGATGCAGTATGGACTTGGGTCAAGAGTATGACAACGATGATTGGCTGCGCCGGAGTAGTCTCAGTCAGCGCCTCATGTGGTAGGCACTACAGTCTAGCCTAGTCCTTACTTTCTCCATCTTGTTTCCTCATGTATGACGCCTTATGGTTACTTCGTGAACACTCTCTAAAGTTGTATATATAGCATAGATACATTCCTGTATCCTTACGCTTTACCACTTATAAACATTCCCTTAACTCCTCTCAAGTCTTTGCCTTAGTTGCAAC
>Ga0157363_1005952_pt1 | contig 11433 bp, 4 predicted proteins | sample AttsexASBM1_FD_111477 | JGI IMG/M metagenome (GOLD analysis project Ga0157363, IMG submission 111477) | Fungus gardens microbial communities from leaf cutter ant in Ribeirão Preto, State of São Paulo, Brazil - Atta sexdens ASBM1 | ecosystem: Host-associated > Fungi > Mycelium > Unclassified ...
TAAATTCTCTAAGAACGTAGAAAAAAAGAAAAAATAAAGAATGAAAGCAAAGGAACCAAAAATATAAAATAAAAATAATATAAATAAAATATAAAAGGAGAGAGAGAGAGAGAGAGAGAGAGAGAGAAAGATGAAAAAGGACATCGCAAGAAAACTGAAGCAGAGATATACAACGTGAGGAATTTGAGGAACGCCCGAGGGTGGTTTAAGAAACGATCGTGAACACGGGATCGACGTACTCCCAGGATTTATCGTTTCTTTATTCGTTTTTACCCCCGAAGGGATGCCTAACGCAGAAAAGCACATCCGATCGGTCGAGCGATCGAGGAACAATCAAAAGGCTCGCGATCAGTGCGTGGATACCGGGATCGCTGACGGGAAATCCCGAGATCTTTCCCCGCTCGAATCGAGAAAGCGGCTTCCTCCGCGTTGATGGTCCGTCGGGAATTCTACCAGCAGGAAGTGCGGTGAGTACAAAGTGTGGAGTATCCCTGTCACGAATCGAAGTCTGAAGAAACACCGATCATTAATTAATACCATCGATTCGATGTTAGAGAACTGTGCATGAAAAGAATGATTTTGCTGAAGTTTCTAAAAGTATTATTAAAAATAATTTTAATTGAATCATCAAAATAATTACACTCTAAATTTCTTACAGTGAAATCTCACGCCAAGGGAGTAAAAATGCAATCTCCCTTGAAAAAAATGAAAATATTTCACTTCTTGAAAAAAAAGGTAACGAGTAATCCTTTTAGAGTGAAATCTTATTTTTTGGAGTGAGATTTCATTCTTTTGAAGTGAAAATTCACTCTGAAAAGAGTGAAAATTGTCACTCTTTTTCAAGAAGTGGAATATTTTCATTTTTTTTTCAAGGATGATTGTATTTCACTTGTGCTTAGAGTGAGATTTCACTGTAAGAAATTTAGAGTGTATGTAGAACACATACATCTCTAAGCATTGTCAGAATTTATTTAGAGAAGAGCAAAGTTGAGACTTTTGAAGGAGGGAGGGAATCGATATAAACTTATTTTGTTTTATATTATTACTTTTAATTAATTACTGGCAGATAAATCTTTTATTTAAAAAAATGTATTCACAACTGCATGTAAAAAAATGATGACCAAAGTTAAGGAAATCTTTTTTTTAATATATAATTATTTTAATAGGCAAACAAAATTATTTTCAGATCTGTACATAGCTAAATTTTTAGATACTTCAGTAAAATCGTTCTTTTCCCTGTAGATTCAAATAACTAATCTGCTTGTCAACAAGAAGAGAACAGAATCCAATCGATTGCAAAAATGTAGAGAAAATTCGCGCGAGTGAGGGCGAGTGAAGGATGGAAAACTCTCCGCTTCGAGATAGGTGCTCGGCTCGTGGTAGGAACTTGATTGATGTAACGGGTGAGGCGAACCGACGAAGATCCTAGGATTTCCCTAAGAGAGACTAGGACTGTCGAGAGCAGCGTGAAACGGCGCGCAATTAAGGCAGTTAAGATGCACCAGCGTGTGCCTTGGCCGTTGCTGCTCCTGACCTTGTCGCTGCAGCGTTTAACGAGCTTGTCGACGGTGCAGTCGAGAATGCACAACGAGGCGGTACTGATACCCGGCGACATCGTGCTGGGCGGACTATTCCCGGTGCACGAGAAGGGTGGTGGTCCAACCGCGTGTGGGCCCAACATCTATCACCGGGGCGTGCAGCGGCTCGAGGCGATGTTGTTCGCCGTCGATCAGATCAATCAAGAGGACAACATACTACCGGGTATCATGCTGGGCGTGCACATCCTCGACACGTGCGGCCGCGACACGTACGCGCTCAATCAGAGCTTGCACTTCGTCCGAGCGTCCCTGTCCAACATCGACATCAGCGTACTGGAGTGCGCGGACAAGTCGACACCCAAAGTAAAGAAGACTGCAAGCGCGGGACCCATCTTCGGGGTGATAGGTGGCTCCTACAGCTCGGTGTCGCTGCAGGTGGCGAACCTGCTGCGACTCTTTCATATCCCCCAGATATCGCCGGCGTCCACGGCTAAGGCACTCAGCGATAAGACCAGGTAAGAACCATAGCACATAAAAAAACTTAAGCACATACAAAAACGTATCCTGAAAATTTTTCTTATAATTTTTATACGAATTGGAACATTTTTCAGAAATACTCAGAAATATTCGGAAAGTTTTACATCTTTTTTCTTAGAATTTTTCATACAATAATTCTGAAATTTTTCATCCCATAATTTTTAAAAAGTATTTTTAAAAAGTATTTTAAAATTTTTTAGATTTTATAACATTTCATTAGAAATTATACTTGCAAAAAATTTTAAAAATCTTACGATATTTCATAATTAACACATATGAAAAATTCTGAGAAAAGATTTTTTTCTGAGAAATGTTCCAATTCGTATAAAAAATGTGAGAAAGTTATAAAATTATAGAGAAATTCTGAAAAATTATATAGAAATTCTGAAAAATTATTTGAAGAATTTTGAGAAAAATTTTTACCAGGATAAGACAGTAAGACATAAGCAATAAATAAATTGGCCAATCACAGTAGAGTCTGCAAGGCTAGTAGTGAATCCAATGTTACGATTTCCTTATTTACTGTTTACGTCTTATACTGCCTTACGTTTTGTATATGGGTTTTAAGCAGTAAGTGAATTGACTATTCACAATAAAGTCCAATCCAACATGGTAATTTCCTTACTGCTTACGTCTTGCTACTTTAAATTTTTTGTGTGCCATGGCTTACAGAATGGAAGAACAAAGCGTTTGTGCATTAAGAATAATTATTAAATTTTGTAATATTAATTTATTGCTACAAAAGTTGACTCTTTGTGTTTGTCGAGTAAAATTGGAAAGTTATAATTTTAAAAAATAAAGTTAGAGAGGTCATGTATAGAAGGACCTTTCCCTCGTTGGAAATAATTTTTTTGTATTTTTTTGAACAGCCAAAAAAGTGATCTTATTTGAAAAATTTGATAAAAAAAAAGCAAAATGACAAAGAGAGGAATGACGAAACAAATTTTGCGCCAATCTAATAGTAATTGTAAATTCTTTAAATTTTAATTAAAAGCGCATTTTTTATAAAGCGCATTAATTATAAAGTATTCCGATAGCTCGTTATTGAATTTATTCAAGATATATTTCATGAATCTCTGTTTCACAATTCCGTATATTTAAGTAACCAATCAATCTATTATTCTTCACAATTTACAGATTTCAAGTAAATATTGATTTTTTTCATGCAAAATTCATAATCTCTTTTTTCTAAATTTAAATTTGATCAATTATTGACTCAGACAATATTATTGATTCGCCCGATATAAGGCCTCAATTGTAATTAATTTCAGCATTCCGACATTCCCGTCAGACTTGTTAGTTTGACATCGTTTGTCGACCTCGCGTGTAATTGTCATTAGAAGACTTCCGATTACTGTTCAAATACTCGTTATGAGTGACTTTGATGAGTACGTATCTGCTAGAAACGACCGTTTAAATGTAACTCAAGGCTGCATGGTATCTAGAAGATATTAATTTCCATTAGTAATCACCATTAATCTTCCAAATGAATGAGAGATGAATTGTTAATAATCCATTGATTATAGTAGGTTCCTATTCTCACATTTAACAATATTGTGGCTTTTTCTACAATAAATTGTAATCTTATAGTTTCTTTTCTTGTAATAGAAAAAATATATTATATGCATACATATCCATAATATACAAATAATATAATATGTACATAATATAAAAATTAATATATATATATATAATTATATATATATATATGTATATAAATTATATATTATATATTAGTGCAGATTTTTTATATATTAGTTGCAGAAATCGATAGCAGTTTTTTGAAAAAAATTGAATATTTAAAAAATTAATTTTGAAAATACATATTATGTCCAAGATATATTACATAAAATTTATTTAATATGGCATCTAATCATTATTATTATTGATTATAGCTTATCATGCTTTGCACAAGATATGCTTTTTACGAGATTTTCACAAACGTGAAAATGACATCGACAGATGGATTGGGTTTTCTTTCGCAGACATAAATCCGATTGAAAATATCTGATCAATCATGAAGATAAACCTTCGAGAAACATGAATATTTACTTTGAAGCAGTTATCTTGACATATTCGGAAGATTTGTAGAGGCTTTTACCCAAAACTCTTGCCGCAAAATTTCATGCGAAAAACATGTTTTGACAAGCTATAACAATAAATAATAATGATGGTTGGACATTGTATGTTAATGCATATGAATAAGATTTAATATATATGATTTTTTTCAAAAAATTGCAACTCAACAAATGCTTAGTAAAAATTGCAATTGCTTTTGTGCCACTAATTGTATATTATATAATTTATATATTTTATATAAATTTATCATAATTTATATAATTTATAATATATAATATAATTTATATATAATATAATTAGAAATGCATCGGATCGTAAAATTACCGGATACTAGATATTGGATATTCGGACAGAATGTAACATTGGTATCCGCACGGATATCCGAGAGAAGGCAATTTCTTCGAGTCGAATATCCAAACCGGATTCAGAGAAAATCTTCTAAAAAAAAATCTATAGAGAAAAAGATTGTAATTTTACAATAATGTATAACACATTACAGCATCATAAATATACATAAATATATACTTATTTCATTTATATATAAGAAAAAATCAACAATTTAAGGTTAATAAATGCATTTTATGTAATATATCTTGGATATAATATGTATTTTCAAAATATAACTGTAATTTTTAAAATATTCAAATTCAAGTGGATATAAATAATATTAAGAATCTTTATTTTTAGATCGCATATGTGAGAAACACAATCAGTACTAGAAAAATACCTATTACGATCGAAGCTGGATCTTCATTGGTTTAAATAATTCAATCTTGAATTACTAATATACACTATACATGTACTTATATATCATATTGTAATATATATACCATATTGTAGTCTTTTTAGAATTGCGCGCCAAATTGTTTTTCCGGACTATAAATACTATTAAAACTACTCTAATAATCGCGAATTAAATTGACAAGCAATTTAATAATTTGATGCTATCAAGCATCATATTATAAAGATATTAATATGTTGAAAATGTTATTAAATTTATTGTAATAGGCATTTTTCTATAATTTATTGATTCTATTGATTTATTGATCAATCAGATCAATCAGATATATTTCCAGATATTAATGATATTATACCATCCAGTCAGATAATAAAAAAATGCCGGATAATATCAGATACCAAATACTTTCCGGATATCTGATGAATCCCTAAAATGTAATTATATAATATATAATAACAATTATAATAATGTAATAACCAATTATAATTGTTTTTATTATATATTAATTATTATATATCATTATAATTAGATGTTCATAATTATAATAAGTAATTATCACATACATATATTAAATAAAACATAAATAAACCCTCTCCTCCCCATTATATATACTCCAACAAAACTATCAATCTTGAATACAATCTCAAGTCGAATCAAGTTTCCAGCGTCCTGCTCATCCAATCATCTTCAGGTTCGATTACTTTGCGAGGACGGTACCGCCGGACACCTTCCAGTCGATCGCACTGGTCGACGTAGTGAAAAGCGCCAACTGGTCATACGTCTCCACAGTGTATTCCGAGGGCAGCTATGGAGAATACGGGATAGAGGTGTTCACGCGTGAAGCTACCGAGCGTAACGTTTGCATCGCAGCCGCACTGAAGGTACCCAGCGCCGCCAACGACAAGGTGTTCGATGATATTATCCAGCGCCTAAGCAAGAAACCAAATGCCCGCGCGATCGTTCTGTTCACCCGGGCGGAGGATGCCCGTGGTATCCTCGAGGCCGCGAGACGATCAAACCTCAGCCAGCCATTTCAGGTCGGTGGCCGGGGAGCCGGTAATTATTGCAGGATTTTTGCTGACAACATGGAAGCTCTGATATTTGTTTTCCTTATTATTACGACGATAATATTTATCATTTTTCCAAACGTTCAAAATATTAAATCAAAAGATCTTAACATTGCTCCATTTGTATATTTCATTATGTCTACATGTTTTTAAATATTATAAACGGAAATGATATTGAAAGCAAATGATAGGCCAACCTTTCATTAATAAAATGAATATAATGAAAATAAAGAATGTATTTTATCTGTGACATATTTTTTCTATAATAATGTAATGTTTAATTAAACTGTGACTCAATCTTCAATAACAGATTCTTCATTTTCTTGTTTGTCTCTCTTTTTTGACAAATTTAAATCTTATTTTCATCTTATGAAACCTTCAACTATCTCATTCATTTATATTATGTAACACTATTTAAGACAATGTAAGGCTTTGACATTGATAATTGAAAACTAATGTTTATCACTCGGATAATTTCAATTATTACAAAAAGTCGACTTTGTTCAAATAATCAGCATCAAATTAATATTAAAAGTTCTTGTACAATTTCCATATTGTCAGCAAGTTATTTTTTAAAGCACATCAAGATTATTTTAAAGCTTATCTCTCGCAGTTTTTCTCTCTGAAATAAGATTTCTATAAAAACTTGCGTCTTTCGTCTTTATTTCATTGCTTCCATCGCGCTGAAATGAAACGGGGTTCCGTGATATGTCCCCGAATTTCTGCGCCCTAAAATTTCTCAAACAGCAATTAAACATCTCAGTGGCTGGCCAGTGACGGCTGGGGCCGGCAAAGTAAATTAATCGAGGGCCTCGAAGAAGAGGCCGAAGGTGCCATCACTGTCGAGCTGCAATCGGAGAACATCCCCGGCTTCGACGGCTATATGGAGTCGCTCACCCCCGAGAACAATCGACGGAATCCTTGGTTCGGCGAGTACTGGGAGGAGGTGTTCGGCTGCACCCTTCGAAGGAATGCGACGATCTACGAGCGTTTCGGTTCACAGGTCGGATGGAAGATTGGTACCGGCAATCAGAGTTATCTTATCTGCCCTCCTGGACTCAAGCTCAGCACGACGAGCGGCTACGAGCAGGAGTCCAAGGTGCAATTCGTCGTGGACGCGGTCTACGCGTTCGCCCTGGCGCTCAGTAAGCTACGCCACGATCTCTGCGGGCGCGAAGAGGGCTTGTGCTCGTCAATGGCCAACTACGACCGTGGCGCGTTCTATAAAAATTATCTGCTGAACGTGTCCTTTATAGGTGAGTCCGATGACGGAGCGTGCGTCCTCTCGCGTGAAATGGGAACAATCGCGACGCGCCGTTTGTTCGCCTCTTTTGTACCATTTTTTTTCCTCACCCTTCCCTTTCGATCTTCTTATCCCTTTTCTAAAGGTGGTGAAGAACTGAAAGGGAGGGCGGAAGACGAGGAAACGCTAAAGAAATGCTCATTGAAATGGCGTTGGATGGGATAATCGACAAAGCGATCGATCTAAGCGAATTAAATCCTGTCATGAATCCTGCTTCGTAAAAAATGAGAATCTTTCAAAAGTAGAATGCTGTCAAATCGATATAATTGAGAACTACGTCACATAGCTTTTCCTGTTCGCGCATGTGGCATATTTTTTTGTTTTCTGTTTCGAGATATTATCAACTCTTAGTACCCACGATTAGTCTTTCCTTCTACGCATTTCTTTCTTTGAAATACGAGGAGCACTGGCTAAATAATGGTCTCTATCCTATTCTTTCTTTTTAATATACAACCTTACAAATACTTTCTAAAGAAATAACAAATATTAAAGATGTTAAAGCATATATATATATATATATGGAAAGAATGACTTTGTTAAAATATTAAAAAATTTAGATGGATACAGGTCTGAAAATAATTTTGTTGAACCATCAAAATAGTTATGTAGGACGCTCAAGCATGATGAACAATACTGCAAAAGTTTTAATATTCTGTAGTTTGAGTGTTCTACATTTCAAAAATTCCACAAAATTATTTTCAGATCTGCTTTGGCCCAAAATATTAGACATTTTATTAACTATTTAAAACTTTATTTAAAGTTTTAGCAAAAATTGATTTATGTCGTTTGTTGTAAATTATCCTTTGTTTCAAGAACTCTTTAAATTTGTATATAATACCAGTAATTAATAAGTGACAATTAATGATAAAAGAATTCCAGATAAATGAAAAATATATAAGTGCCTAATATTTTTAGTCAAGATTGTATATCCAGCAAAAGTTTTAAATACTTCAGCAAAACCTTCTTTTCATGTAAGAATGACTTAATAATTTTCGTATATATACTTTTAAATGTGCTGAAAATTAACGCAACAACCTATATATTATGTATATAAGAAAGAACAGGAAAATTATGTGAGTACTAATTAAGGGTTAAATTTTTGTATTACTATGCGAGAGAGCTGTTGCTATAAAAATCGAATCATTAATTCGACTAAACAATCTCGTCTCGAGATTCATGGCTACCAAGCAGAACAATAAGTCACGATAACGTCAAAATGAATTGGAAATAATTGAAAAATGACTTTTAATGATCATTTTGAAGTAATTTTGATATCATTTTGGTATCATATTGACTTGTTGTTCTACTTGAGCTACAAAGGAAATTCGCAGTCATTGGACGTTATTTTGCAGACGCCGCCGGTAGTGAGGTGAAATTCGACGAGCACGGAGACGGCCTGGCGCGATATGAAATCCTCAATTTCCGTAAAGGGACGAACAACAATGGCGCGAACGGCTATCATTATCGGGTAAGGTTTATTCCAAGCATCCTAATCACTATAACGCGCTATATCCTCGCCGATGCATAATTGAACGAACTGTCCAGCCGTCGAGAGCGATAAATTCAATTGGAACTCTTCAGAAAACTCTACCTCTGTCCTCACCCCCCCTTTCGTAAACTTTAGTTTTCGTCATCATTTGCTGCTAATGCACGGATGAACTATGAAGTAACACTTGATATTTTCCGATGATCGAACTAAAAGTGCTCGATCTTCGATCGAATTCTCCGAAAATATGTTCTAACGATTCAATGCTAAACAAGAAAGTTCAGTTTTATTTTAATTGATTTTTAGTCTGGAAGTTTTATAATTAATATGATATATAAGAATGAAGCACTAATATTTTTCTATTTATCTCATAAATTTAATTCTGGTAATTAATTTGAACAATATTCGTTTCCGAACATTACAATTGTTCCTCGAAGATGTGTTCTAACGATTTAGGTTTGAGCAAAATAAGAATAGTGTTTAGTTTTATTTTAATTAATATTTGCTTGTAAGCTGTAAAATTAATATCAAGAATATAATATTAATATTTTTCTGTACTAATATTTTTATTTTCTAAATTTAATTCTCATAATTAATTTAAACAAAATTCATGCTCAAACATTACAATCACTTGAATATTTTTGAAAATATATTTCTACGAAACTGATTCTTCCAGATTTAGATGAAAAATGAGAAGAACGTGTTCCAAGAAGAACAAGTCATGATAACGTTAAAATGAATCATAAATGATATTATGGAGTCATTTTAACATAATTTTGATATTATAATGACTTCTGTTTTTGGATTCAGTTTCATTTTAGAGCTTAATCTGAAAATTATAAATTCAATATCAGAAATACTGCTCCGATATTTTTCGACTTTATAACAAGTCGAAATAAAATTCCCAATACCTACAAACGTCGTGTTGTCAGTGTTTCCATCAGCGTAATCGCAGTTATTAAATCGGGAAACTATGGTTATTTGTTTACCCGTAACGGTATTTTTTTAAATGCTATTTTGTGCAACGTCGCGCCGTTAATACACCGTGTGAAGCCAGGACGATCGATGTGATGCGACGCGGAATCGAACGAAGCGAATGCGCAAAGAACGGTAGCTCTATCTTTTTAACGAGTAATTAAAGTTGCCCGACGGTTGTACATTCGAGAACCTGCAAGCTTCTGGCAAACCGCTTTTGCCCGAGGTAATCGAGGTAGAATGAAACTCTCGAGTCAAGAAAAATATAACGGTGTTTATAGAGAACGATAAAATTAGAAGTTAATGGGACAATAGAATTGACGTTAAAAGTTTAATTAAAATTAAATGGACTGAATTAGCGATTAATGGAATAGCGATTATAGAGAACGTTTGAAATATAAATTACTTATAAATTTTCGTTGTTTAATTTGTAAATTCAACAATAAAAAAGTGTTAAAATGTAATTTAAAAGGAAGTCACGTGTAAAGATGGGTAAAATATAGAAGGAACTTTAAATTCTCTCTCTAAAAATACAGATAAAATATGGAAGAAATTTTAGAATCCTCTTTCAAGCATGAGGGAAAAAAAAGAGAGAGTATGAGAGAGAGAGAGTCTATTCAAGCTCTGAATAACAGGTCACGATAATGTCAAAATGACATTAAAACGATTGGCCAAAAAGTCACTTTTAATAATCAATTTGTAGCCATTTTGATGTCATCCAATGTCACGATTCTGATTTGCTTTTCCAAACACAAGTCATGATGACATCAAAATAACGTCAAAATGGCTTAAAAACTAAATACTAAAAGTCACACTTTCAATCAGTTATGATTCATTTTGACGTTATCATGACTTGTTCTGCTTGAATAGATTCTCTCTCTCTCTCTCTTTCTCTCTCTCTCTCTCTCTCTCACTCTGCATTTACTCCCGAAAACAATTGCAATGCATGCCATTAACAATCTTGCTTGAATTGCTTTTTCCAGCTTGCGGTCTCACGCACTTTCTGCACATTTATACTTGCAGACACACTTATAGCTTCAATTTAATTATTTGTTTTATATAATTTTTCTTATTTTTATTTTTTTTATGTTCTTTAAGATATTTGTACTCTTCAATGTACTACTATATTATTTTTTGTTTGCTGTATCGTGGCTTTGCACTTGAAGAGATTTTGTCCCAGAACGAGTAACAAATAACATTTCTCTCTCTCTTTCTCTCTCTCTCTCTCTCTCTCTCTCTCTCTTTCTCTCTTTCGCGCACGATAAAACTGGCACCCGACGGAAAATTTGACCAGCTTCCAAATCGCGAAACGAGACGCTTGCGCGTGCTGGAGTTCAGCTGGCGGGTCAACCACGTGCCAAATCTCTGGTCGACAGGTGGTGGGCAAATGGTACAACTCCCTGGACATTCGCACGGAGGAGATGGTGTGGGCGCGGGGAACGAAGGACATACCGATCTCCGCGTGCTCGCTACCCTGCGAGCCAGGTATGATAAAGAAGCAACAGGGTGACACTTGTTGCTGGGTTTGCGACCAATGCGAGGCGTACGAGTATGTCTACGACGAGCATACCTGCATGGACTGCGGCCCGGGTTTCTGGCCGCATCCCGACAAACGGGGGTGCTATCAGCTACCAATTAATCATATCAGGTACGAGCACACGCGTCACTTCCCCGAAATTTCGCTTCACTCATTCGCTTCCCAAGAAACA
>Ga0157363_1005953_pt1 | contig 11432 bp, 15 predicted proteins | sample AttsexASBM1_FD_111477 | JGI IMG/M metagenome (GOLD analysis project Ga0157363, IMG submission 111477) | Fungus gardens microbial communities from leaf cutter ant in Ribeirão Preto, State of São Paulo, Brazil - Atta sexdens ASBM1 | ecosystem: Host-associated > Fungi > Mycelium > Unclassified ...
ATATTTTTTTTTTTTTTTTTTTTTTAATATAGAAAACACTTATGTTTTTAGATGGGCTCTCGATATAATGCTTTACATATAGCAGCGAAAAAAGGTAAACCAAAAATGTGCGAATTCTTATTAAACACCGTTGGAGATCCCAAATTTATGCAACGGCATTATGGGGAAGATAAATGTAAAACATACCTGAATCTTGAACAGATTATGCAGGATTTATATTTAAATACACCAGACAAAGGACTCAATGAGACCCCGTTACATTTTGCTGTTAAATTTGGCTTTAAAGATGTCGTTCGGGTTCTTGTCTCCTATTCCCAATGTATTAAAACCTTGAAAAATAAGTATGAACAGATGCCTATAGATGTACGTTTCAAATAAATTATTTAGTGTTATAATTTGCATCTTTGCAAGGTTAAGATCATCGTTCTCGGAAACATCTTATATATAAGCTCCTGATTTTAGATAATATGCAATAGAAAATGCGAGGAAGATGAAGCACTAAAGCGCGAGATACGTATGTTGTTAGAAGATCAATTCTATGTACCTGTATTAAGAACAGAAGGTAATGCATGTCCACCTATCATCGGAGAACCGTTCTCGCCGAATAATCCGCTTGTAAGTATGTTTGCAAAATCTTGAAAAAAAAAGCGGATATACTATATTAGTCGTGTAAAGAATAGAACTTTTGTTATTTTTATTGTTTTTATTATTTTCAGAATTTGAACAAAGATCCTATCAGTCCTCATGTAGAAGTAAGAGCATTTGCCGGTCCAATGACTAAAACGCAGGCAGTAGAATTTCGAAAAAAGTGGAAAACGCCACCACGTATTACTCCCAAAAAAGGACAAGGCGACGCATCTGGTATTATGAATAGTCCTAGTATAGCCCTAAGATTGCAAGATACAGAAAAAGGATTGGAACGTGTCGGAAGGTATGTATACATCCAAAATTTATTGTTTAATTATTACGTAATTATTACGTTATTATTAAAATTTAATTATTACGTAAAATTTATTACTGTATATTAATTGATGATATTAATATATTTGCAATGTGTATATATGTGTAGATATTTTAAAATATTTTAAAATATTCAAAAATATAAAAATTGCAATTGCTTGTAAAACCTGTCAATTTCTAAATTAAGTCATAGTTAATTATATTTTTGATAAACTACTATATCTCTCTATTATTTATAGACTCAATTTCACATAATTAATAATTTAATATTGAATTTAAATATTAAATTATATAATACATTGTAAGAATAATATTTCATTGTTATCCGCATTTAAAATTCTTTGCTTATATTACTTTCAATATTTTTCAAGAAATTGAAGATTACGAAAAGTCGAAACATTTCATTTCTCGTTTATAACATTTCATATTTATTTAAAAAATTATTTTATATTTACATCTCAATCTTATTTATCTCGTGGTCTGATTATTCTTGAGTTTTGCTTTACAAATACGAGCGATTTCCCTTTCTCTCTTAATAATCTGTTTTCTTTTGATATATATTTTCTAGAGATCTTGCTGAAGAATATCAAGTGCTTTGGAAGGAGTATTGGCCATTTTTGAAAGATTTTGTTGATTTTCGGAGTGACGATGGATTAATGAAACTTGAAAGATATTTGGAGCAAAGATTTAAAAATAAAGAACAATTATTTTACTCGACGGTATAAAAATCTATCCAATAATACACTTTAATGTTTACATTAACTTTCCTAATGTTTATATTTTTTAATAGATAAATCCGATTAATGTTTATGCACTAGCAAATTGTGAAAATAGTGAACCAGTAAGTTGCCAACAGACGCCAAAAAAAATAGATGCCAACGACATACAATACGTTTGTGATAAATTAAAGATGTGCTCATTAACTACTGAAATTGATAATAATGAAGATACAGGTATCACATATTTAGTTTTTCTATAGAATTTAATTTTTCTAAATTTTATACCTATATCTTCTTTTTCCTCTGTGAAATTATGATATCCCAGGACTCAGATACAATGAAAGAAATAAGGAACAAGGAAAAACAGATTTCATCCTATCCGTGCATTCCGGTATATTCGGTTTCTGGTAGGTTGAAATCTATTATTCTTTATTTCTTTTATTGTGTCTGAATCCATTTTTAATCTTTTTTATAATCAAATTAATGTTATGTTTTATAATCAAATTAATGTTAACTGTTTATCTTTCAGATAGTTTAGAATTTTTTACACCTCCATCCTCACCAGAACTTGTTCAAGATTTTGATAACGATATGCAAGATGCAGAAGAAGGTTCTTTAATATTTATCGAAGGGTAAACAAATTTTTTTCATTATTTTTTACACAAAGACGAATATATTTCATATCATTGATGTTTTTAGATCTTCACCAACGAAATTAGATTATGCTGTTTATACCGCACTTTCATTTACAATTTGTCCTGATACATATCCTTATATTTACCGTTGGCGACACGATATGCAATTAGCTATAAAACGTGATCCATACAGGTATATAATATTGCACTAAATTTCATTTTATTTTTTTAATGAATCGTAATGAAGTTTTATCGATAAAGTATGATTAATTAAAAACTGTGACATTGTTTCATGTTAATACATAAAGCTTTTTTTTTCTAATTTACAGATTCAACAAGACATCCCTCAGAAAAAAACTATTTACAAATTAAATATCTACTGTATTCAACACATTTACTACTCTTCGCGCACAGGAGACAACAGTAGGCAAAGTGAGGATGTCGAGATTATTTCACCAGTACGATTTTTTAAGCCCATACTCGAATGTGCTGTGTTTACATACACGATACAGGATACATCTACATTTTGTCCGCTATCGCCTTTTATGCGCAAAGGATGATAAAACTCTTGTTGAAGTATAATCTCAAGAGTTTGAATTGCCAAATTTTAGAACAGTTGGATTGTTTCTAAATTCTATATTAACAAAGAAAAAAAAACTAATTTACCTGAAGTTAGCTAATTAATGTTGACGCAACTCTCTGACCTCAAAAAGTTTTAAACTATGTTAATGTCGCGTAAAATATATAGCGCCGAGACATTACTGTGTCTCCAGATATGAACCTTTTTTGCACAATGTTATTGGATAAGCAAATCATAAATATATTCGAGGTAAGATAAGAGGATATATTTTGAGACACTTTTACAGAGACTCGTAACTAGAAGCTTTCATACTCATTTTTTAAAATTAGCATAACTTCTTTTTATTGTTCATTCTATAATTATAATAAATACTCATTATTAAAACATTCGCCGATTTCCTCAAGTTTGTCTCTCCGTCATACCTTAAGCAAAAAAAATGCATGTTTTTATACTCATATTTTATAATGTATTTATTATTAATAACTTTTATTATATATAATAATATTACTTATTTAACAGAACATATGTGAATTTTGCTTTTGTTAATATTGTCGTAATCACGACGTACATTATATCTTTTTTTATCTTTTAATCATTTTTCTTGTTTATTGTAATTCATATTCTCAAGATTTAATTGCGACAATAACTTGTTTAATGTAATCAAGCGTTAATGGGAGTAGGCGGTGTCTGTTTTAATTGCAAAATGATCGAACGCATCCGGGAAACGTCCTTGGAAGTGCGGGACGATTTTGGATTGAATTCGCAAAGTTTGGCGATGCGCTCCCACTCAGTGCCTGGTTCAACTTCATCTGCCTCGGCGACAAATTGCTTTTCCGCATTCCTATTTGTGAAGAAATATGTATTAAATCAATACCAAATCATGCATTGTCAGTTAGTAATGTAAAGAAATGAGAAATTAAGTGATATTTCTATTTCATTAATATATCGCAGAGAAAGATTAAAAAAAAAAATTTTGATATTTTGATATTATGTGATATGGACACAAGTGTAACTTGTAGCTATTAGACTTGATGTAAGAGTTATGCAATCACAGTTCTTTATAATATCCATATTGTGCGTAAGCAAATAGTGCTTAATTAATAAGCTTTTCTTTCTTTCGACATATAGAAATAGTTTTAGTACGAAAGGCAATAGGGACAATTCATCATTAACAAGATTCAAGAAATAAAGCATTTAACTTAATCAGTTTATGGATATTATAAAATATAGATACTCTTTTGAGAATAACTTATTAAGCAACGTCATTTAGTGCAATCTCAAAGTGACTTTAAGAAGCGATCATGATATGTAGTATGTGTATGAGAGAGAGGGGAGGATAGATAGGAAAGGAGGGGGGGGGGGAGAGAACTGCAGTTTACACCTGATTTACATTCAATAGCCAATATAGGTTGCATTCGGTTTGGATATTTTGAGACTAGGGCTGTGTTTATTTTTTACGCTTTGTTGTAAGCTTCTTTCTATCTTTGCATATATATGAAAAATAGAATGAAGTTTATAATGCGTGAGCGCCAAAAGCGAACGCAGTCCTAGGCTCCATTTCATGGTACGCATGATCCTTTATTTATCCTTGTTTAACATTCGATGAATAACAAGGATAAATGTAGCATGCGCATCATGCGTGAAATGGAACGCAGCCCTAGTCTCAGAGTTTGCAAAGCAAATCGTGTTACAATAATACATAAATGTAATGCAATGCATGTTTTCATGCGTATAAAGATATTTTAACTTACTTGGCTGATTCCCTAAGAAGCGAAACGGAAATAACACAATTAAAAACTTCAAAAATCTATACATAGCATAATAATGGACTAATTCATATTGTATTTAATTAAGTTTCATATTTGACTATCTATTTGACTAACTTGTAAGTCAAATGATATAATAACTTAGTCCAACATTAATTATATTTCTTAACAATATTTCACATTTTTAATATATTATCAATGGAAATATTACGTTGTTATTAGGGATACAAGCCTTGTTAAATATGTTTAATAGACGGTCATATTCTAATTAGCAATCACAATTTAGTTCAGTTACTTTAATTCAAATAATTTAGTTCAATTTTTTACGAAATAAAAGTGTACAAGAAGAAAGAAGATAAAAGATTAGTAAAATTACCTGTTAGTAGTTTTCGTTTTATTAATAGCTTCTGCATGATGCCTATACCATTCTTCTAATTCTTTCTTTGCAGCTTCTCTCCATTCCTCTTTCTTTTTTTCTTCTTCTGTATCTAAAAAATTTGCACATTTATTAATCATACTATTCCTAAAATATTTTTACAATAAAATTGCATTACCTTTTTCTTCAAGACGTGCTTTTTGTTCTTCCCTCCATTTTTTAATCTTTTCAGGTTCCTCCTTAACTGGCGGAGGAGGTGCTGGTTCTATGTATATAATATATAATATATAAAAGTCATGAAGTTACTGTCTTTGGGTTGGAGATCATTATTTTGAACATTTAATTACATTTTATTACATTTTGATTATTGTAAAGAAGACAAACCTAGATTACTTATATCTATAGTTCCATAACTTAAGAAGTCGCAATATTTCCTAAACGAAGCATTTGCAAAAAGGAAAATCTTATTTGCATATTTCATGTTCTATGATGTATCTGCATTTTGTGTGTTATAGCCGTAACTATTTTTAAGAGATAGAGATGTTATAAAATAATTTCTTACCTGACACTACTGGTATTTGTCCTTCTACAGACTGCCCAATGGTATCTACAATTTCAAAACTGCCTTCAGCGTCACCTCCTGGACCAACTTTTAAATTTCCAAATTTTCCAGACAGCTCATCTATAAAATATTGTTTATGTTTATAATTTTTGTATTGTTTATGTTAATAAAATTTGCATCTAGCATGTAGCACATGCTTTATCCGAAAAACATTCTAAGAACATCCTTAAGACTTAGAGGATATAGGAATATCCTCTGAACATCTTTAGGCCATTCCTTGGAGGTTTATGCTATATAGATGTATACAATACAAATGAATCATGGACTCAAATGTATATAACACAAAATGAGCAATATGTATCTAAATTTTAGAAATATTTTCTACTTATTATTTATATAGACATGTGTTTACCTTCAGTTTGACCTGCTGCAGCCAGAGTTACAGCCATCGGTGTAATGTCATCTTCTAAACCAGCTAACTGATCCTGCTCCCTTGCCAAGAACTCTGCAGCTGGATCTACATCAGGTTCATTGACAAAATTGTCGCCAAATGCATCCATTGTCTAAAAAATATTGAAAGGAAATAAAATTTCTCATGCAATATATATACATATAATAAAATGTATCTAAAATATCTTCTCTGTTTATAAAATACCTCTACTCACTGTATTACATTGGGATAATTATAATAATAACGAGGATAATATAAAGGTAATATACAGTACGTAAAAATAGAGTATATTTCGAACAAAAATCAAACGTCAGCAACATAAAATACTTAAGGTTAAAACCTCTAATCTAAATAGAACCAACATTTATTTATCTGAGAGAAACTTTTATTACTTAATTGCTTACTTGGATAGTACTTGGCGTAAATTCTCGTCCGAGAAAAACTATGGAATGTGAAACACAACTTCTTGTTAACAGAGAAAAACACCTGGAAACACCTCCAACTTATTTCCTCTTTACGCCCAGGATCGCTGATAGAGATGTTCGATCCAAGACCGATTTTTTAGAAAATCGATTCTTTTACCTTCGATTCTCGATTTTCTAGATCGATTCTGAAGCTTCAATTAAATCGACGAATCGATTCTCAAATCTAAGATCGGTCTTGAGATCTTGATCGTTTCTCATTCGCTCTCGTTGTGCAGGTATGTATGATGGAAGAAACCCGGGCACAATACTGTGACTCAGGTATTGCGCATATACTTGGCAAATATTTTCTAACAATTAACGTCAATGACACCTTATCCGCCATGTTGCCGCGGTTATTTAAATTAGGCGCACGTCAGCTGTATCAGGATACTAATAAATCATAAAATTAGTACTATATTATCAATTTCTTACTCTTAATAATTTAAATTTTTATAGTAACGCGGACTTCCATAAAATCAGTTTTGAATTCTCATTAGTATTGGAAGCAATTCTCATGGATAATCCTCGACATGTCACTTCAAAATTGTCGTGGTGCAAATGTTTAAATGGCCGCATTGGTATCTGCGCAGACCATACGAAATTCGTCTCGAGATCGAGTACACCTTGATCTCTTCCATCATGTAGCGATGTATGTATTTTTCGAAATCGTATTTCGAGTCCATTCTTCATCCCAGAATTTAATCTGCTTCTTTTTATTTTTTATATTATAAGTAACCGGCAATGCTACAGCTACTTGAAATTTTTAACTGTTTCTTGAAAGACCCACAAGACTCACTATGGCCACGATACAGGTGGAAGGCTGATATTATATTTTTTTAATATTAATATTAATATTGTTTAATTAAAGAAACCATCAATTTAAGATGCAAATTTGATAGAAGTTAAAATGATATAATTTAACATTTTGTGTGTATATATATTTTTAAATATAGAAATAATTACAAAATATTGTAGAATTTATTATAGTAAAGAAAGATGTAATAATATTTATAATATGTATTATAATATGTAACTTAATATGTATTATAAGTTACATGTTATCATAAGTTTTTAACGACAACAATTTTTTTATGTTTTTATAGCTGAACATAGTTGATAGATTGAGTTCATTAGTGACCTAATTTTCTTATCAAGATGGATCTTTGGTTGGGAATCATCACTTATACTCACCCAACAATCGCCATTTTAGTGATCTAAGTGCTAAATCATCCCAGCAACGTGGATGTCGTGAATTGCTTATAATTGATAATTGTTGATAATACTTTGGGTATACAGATAAGGTTCTTATTTATGAAATTAAGGTGACTCAGGGTTATTTCCAATCATGCAATCATTGAACATGCTACAAGATAATAAAAGAGTACTGAAGCAATTTTGCAATTGCAAGATCTTGCGTGACAGCAGGATTCAGACAGAGGATCTATGGGTACGAGATGGAAAGATAGTGAATCCGGAGAAGATTTTCTACGATGAGAAAATCAAGCCAGATGTTAGAATAGACTGTGGCGGCGCTTTGATCTCACCAGGATATATAGATGTGCAAATTAATGGTATTTAATCAAATAAATTCTTTTGTACAACATATACTTGAAATAAAACCAGAGATTTTTTACACATATATATCTTTTATAACTTTTGTTAAACAAAAAATTAATAATTCGTACAGATCATAAAATGGAGAGAGAACAATAGAATTAAAAATATTTTATTAAATGTGAAAGAAATCATAAGTTGTTACTATTAATGTAGATGTTATAATAAGAATCTTATAATTTAATAAGAATCTTATAATTTTATACTTCTATAAATAAATCGATCTAATATCTGCATTTATTTGTCAGGAGGATTTGGTATAGATTTTTCATGTAATATTGATAACGTGGAAGAAGGCATTGCTAAAGTAGCAAAGGGATTGTTGGAACATGGAGTAACATCTTTTTGCCCTACATTGGTTACATCTCCCACCGAGATATACCACAAAATCTTACCAAGAATAAAGAAACGAAATGGAGGTAGTCATGGTGCTGGTGTGCTGGGTGTTCATATAGAAGGACCATTTATTAGTCCAGACAAGAAAGGTGCCCATCCAGAACATTATATCAGAAAATTTGAACAGGTAATAGTTATCTGAGTAAATTTATAAAATAATCAACACATTGTGCTAAATTTATATATTTTCTAATAGGGATTTAAATCAGTAACTGATATGTATGGTGATCTAGACAATGTGTGCATGTTTACATTAGCACCTGAAATATTGAATGCTATACCTGTTATCGAAGAGTTATATAGAAGAAATATTAAAGTATCTCTTGGTAAGTTGAAGTTTTAATAGCTCTTATTGCTAATGTACTTTCATATAATTAAATTGTAAAAGTTTCTTATTTTGAAGTTCTATATTTTAATTCTTATAATTTACATTGAATCTCACCGTTTATTATAAAATTTCTCTTTAATTGAATTTGTATGGCAATTTGTATGTTCTAGGACATTCTATAGCAAATTTAAATGAAGGAGAAAAAGCAGTTAAACATGGAGCATCATTTATCACTCATTTATTTAATGCTATGTTGCCTGTGAGTTGTAAAATAAATATATGATACTGTCCAAAAATTACTTTTTGTGCACAAGGAACGAAAGTAATTGTTTCCCAGTTTTCTAGATGACTGGAGATGATCTCGTTTATCAAATAATTCTATCATGTCATTTTTTGTAAAAATTTATAAATAAACATTTTTTTAATTTTCTTGCAATAAAAAATTTATTAATGTTGCAAGAAGAACTTACTTTATATTTTGTTATATTATAACTATAACTTGTTGCAGAAGTTTTATTGCAATAAAAATTAAACATGTTGTATTTTTAGTTTAAAGAAATTGTTTATCGATTGTTAATAAGATTTTATTAATAATATTAATAATGAGTATAAGATTTTTTTTATCATACGCATATAGTTGCGACATTAAACATTAATTAAAAATATTTTTTAAATTACGTTATTCAAACTTATTAGGACGCCAAATATTAATCTGATAAATGTTATAATAAAAAGTATTTGACATTATAATAAACTAAAATAGTATATATATATATAATTATAATTTTTTTTAATTGTGATGTGATAGAGCGATTTGGTAAACGGAATCATATAATATTAAAATAAAATTCAATAATATGAAAATAATATTAATCAATAATATCAATAATATTAAAATAAATAATATTATTTATTTTAATTATATATTTAATATTAAAATATTTAAAAAAATTCAATAATATAAAAATTATCTTTGTTCTCTCTCTCTCTCTCTCTCTCTCTTTCATAGTAGTTTTTTTTAATTAAATATAAATATAATAAATTAATTATATTTTTTAGAAATTTTTTATATATAGAATTTTTCAATTATAGTTTCATCATAGAGATCCAGGATTGGTTGGTCTGTTAACATCCGACCAAATCCCGCCTGAAAGAATCATTCATTTTGGTATAATCGCCGATGGGATTCATACTCATCCTGCGGCATTGCGGATCGCTCATAGAACGCATCCCGAAGGTTCATTATTTACTATATGCATCTATACTTTCTTATTTTATAATGTGTTCCAATTTTAAAATTGAACTATAAACATTTGTAGGTCTAGTGCTTGTAACTGATGCGATATCAGCGTTGGGTCTAGAAGAGGGAATCTATCAATTAGGACAATTTAAAATAGAGATACGTAAAGGATGCGCATATATCGCTGAAACAAATACTCTCTGTGGAAGCATAACCGAGCTTTCCAAATGTGTGAGACATTTTAAAGAAGCTACAGGTAAATTAAATTAATAATGAAATCGTAAATCATTATATTTAAAGTAATACTTAGCAATGTAATTGTCTGATGTAGGTTGCACAGTAGTTGAGGCCTTAGAAGCGGCGACTTTACATCCCGCAAGAACTCTCGGTATCGATTTTTACAAAGGCGTTCTGAATTTTGGGGCCGATGCTGATTTCATATTACTTGATGAGAAACTCGAAGTATTATCAACATGGATTTCAGGAGAATGTGTTTATGAGAAGAATATTAGCAATTTTTTTTTAAGTGAAACAATTTGATGCTTGAATGTAAGTAAGTAGATATTTTGTCGGATATAAATCCGAATCAATTACTGTATAAAGCAAATAGATATATATTTTATGATTGGACGCTGTATAAAATGATAGTGAAAGGCTCATGAGAAAGACTGTTATAATAAAAAGACTTAAGGCTTCTAAATAGACACCATAGCCATATTGAATCGTGACGTCAGAGGCGAGAAGTGACACGTTAATTTTTATTACATTTATAAATAAAGATAATTTGGATAAAACAAAATGAAAATGATGAGATTTTTTTTAAAACATTTATAAAAATAGACAAAAACTGTTATCCCCCCTGATAGTCAGTAAATAGTCGAAAAGGCACGTATAAGTGGAAATAAGTTACACATGTGCATTGAATAAAAGCACTTCATGTGCTTTTTGTTACTTTTTATGATTATTTATTGACTACCAGAGAAATAAGGAAACTTTCATCCATTTTACAATTGTTTTCAAGTGATTTTATCATTTTATTTTATTTAAATTGTTTTTATTCATAGGTGGCATGCAAGAAAAATTAATGTGTCATTTCTCGCTTCTGACATCACGATTTAATATGACTATTCGGAAACCTTGCACTTATTCCAAAAAAGTTTTGTACTTATACTGAAATTTTTATATATTTGTATTCATAATTTTTTATTTAAATAATAAATTTATCATTTTATAAAAAATGGATATAAAGTTGTTACATGTGTGTGTGTGTGTGTGTGTGTGTGTGTGTGTGTGTGTGTGTGTGTGTGTGTGTGTGTGTGTGTGTGTGTGGGTGTGTGTGTG
>Ga0157363_1005954_pt1 | contig 11431 bp, 6 predicted proteins | sample AttsexASBM1_FD_111477 | JGI IMG/M metagenome (GOLD analysis project Ga0157363, IMG submission 111477) | Fungus gardens microbial communities from leaf cutter ant in Ribeirão Preto, State of São Paulo, Brazil - Atta sexdens ASBM1 | ecosystem: Host-associated > Fungi > Mycelium > Unclassified ...
AAGTGGTATTTTTTATTTTATACTTTATTAGTTGAAGTACAGCTGAATTTAGAAGTTATAATGGAAAGAAGAATTTAGTTATAAATTTGAAAATAATTTTGTTGGATTAGTAAAATAATTAAAATGTCAAAACATTTTATTACTTATCACGCTTGAATTTCCTATGTAATTATTTTGATAGTCCGAGAAAAAAAATTATTTTCAGATCTATACATTTACCTAAATTTTTAGATATTGTAGATATTTCAGCAAAATTGTTCTTTCAACGTACTTAATATGTTTCTATTAGCTTTATTTACTTATTTGTTCTTTATACTTAATTATCTCATTGCTTCATAACCGAAAGAAAGATTTATCTCAAATTTCCGGTTGTCATAGCATCTGTATAAAATATAATTGCATACCGTTGTCTATTACAACACGAGAGAACGTTAACGATGGGGTTTATTCGATTCCTAATTGGCTGCAGACTGTATTACGTAAATAAGTGACGACAAACTGTCACTCAAGATACGCCGTTGCTGTTGTTGGAAATTAATTCGCGTATTCTGCGCATTGTGCCATCCTTTCACCCAAGTTATGGAAACCAATCCGCGCAACCGGATGCCGAGATTATTCAGCAGGCTGCCATTTAATCAGGCCTCCTTAATTAGCGTCCAATTATTTTATCCGCGGCTACTGGTACCCACTGTTAGATCACCGCCGGTCTGTAAGCACTTCAGGCGGAATCGGCCGATGAATTATTTATCGCATGTTAGACGGGTCAAGGGTACTTTACCGAGTCTACTTCGTGCCAAAAGCCATTAGCTTGAGATGATTGTGGTAATTTCTCTCCTCGGCTTGCATCTTTTTTCGATCGTGCATTTCCTTCATATCTTTACTTTTCCTTTGGCCACGGAAAAAATTTCTTAATCTGTCGAGATCGAAGCTTTTAGAAGCTTCCAGTATTGCTTTCTTATCGTCATTAGCGAGATAGTATTAGTGACAATAAAATTTTTATTTGTAATTCTATTAGTTTTTAATTACATTGTGACATAATAATTTTATTTAAAATAACTTGAACCATCGCCTCCTTCTACATCATTATTTGTCATTTAAAAAAAAGAACTTCGATCAGTTTCAGCATTCACTATTGACATTTTCTGCTCTCTTTTGTAAGACAACCGAGTACAAATGGAAAACGTTTTTCTTATCTTAACCGGGTCGGTTCGTTGCTTAAAACGTCGTTTTCCGTCCGACACGTTTCGAGGTCGGAATCGATAAGAGAATCCTTTCTTCGGTCGTACGTGGAATCCCATCAGGATTTCAACTTGGTGTCTATGTACCCGGTGTCCTTAGGGGATTCGTAAGTACGAATGGACGACGATGCCAAGGAGAATCGTTCAGGGTCGCCCCGAGGGGGTTGGCACTGACTACTTGACTGACAACCAATTATACGAGCGAGTTGGTCAGACCGTTGTTTATATGTCGAACGAAAACCTCCGGATTTCCTTGGGTTAATGTCGACGAGGCAAGGCCTAGGGAGTTTTGTCTTAAGGAGGATTATGCACCGAATGAAAGAAAGATGATTACGATTGCACGCGACACACGGAGAGATTTCTGGATGCATAGAAGAGATTATTCGGTGATATTTATTGATCTGAATCTCTTGTTTACGTAAAATGGGATTAGCTCGCTTCAACGAGGATAACTGCATCAGCTTGGAAGAAGTCACTCATTACTGGGGTGGAATTAATCCTTCCTTGTAACAACTTCAGGACCAGATCAGATACTTGGATCAGAAATGAACATTTTTACGATTGTACAATATCTGTGTGATTGATATTACACTGTTAAATCTATATTGTCAAGTTTAATTCCATTTGAATTGTTTAACTCCATTGTTTTAGTATAAAATAACGATATATTGAATAGAAGCAGTAGCGACTCAAATTAGATTAAATTTAACATTATAGATTTAATAGTATAGTATAGTTGTAAGTAGTATAATTGTAAATTGTAATTAAAAAAACTTTGAACTTTCCTTTATCAATCATAAGGCGGAAGATTAATCATGGAACAAGAGAAATATCAAAACTGGAGCAAGTTATTCCGGCGAGCGTTAAATGATACGGTCTTTTATTCATTATAGTGGATTCCAGAAATGTCTTATCATATTTAGAATATTCTTTCGGCAACGCAGTTTCAATCAGTGGTTGAACTATTTAAATCGCAACGTGCCTTATACACGCAGATATCGGTCGGCTTTAATGCATTGGCTTATCTCGAAAAAAGTCCCAGAGCTCGAGGGAACTGTGTTATCGAATGCTTTTACGGTATAGGATATAGGCGTGAACAACATGAGGCAGTAATTAACGGCGCGGCGGTATCGTCTTCCAAGAAACGCGCCCCGTCATTTTTTTCAGTGACGAGAAACGCGGCGCGTTTCTCTCCGTTACTTTGCCTTTCGTCTGTCTCCGTTAGTAGAGTTAGAATCGCTGTAGGAGATCGGGATGAAGACGGCAGATCGAAGAGCAAAGAAGAGACAAAGAGAGAGAGAGAGAGAGATGTAGGGAGGAAGAGAAAGACGAGATAACCCCTAGGTGCAGCGAGATAAAAACTGTCTGCCGTTTATTTTAATGAAAACGGCTGATAATCACGGGTCACCGAGGAGCGCCATGTTGTCTGCTTGGTTATCGTACTTTTCGTTGCTTGATTGACGCGCGACAGGAAGAAGTCTGCAAATGATGATACCAAATTCGTACTTTCGTCACGCCTCGAACTTTCTCGCGCTCTCGCTTCTTTGCGACTTTTACTTTTCATCTCTCATCGGTCCGAGAGCAAAGGTTCGGGATCAGCAAAAATTCGATATCAAAGCACAGAAAATGCATCGTGATAAATCCGAGCGGGGGGAATGGTTTAAAATCACATAATCAATTTTCACAACGGCTTTCCGTTGCGTGATTTTACCGGGTCGAGCGTGACTCGTCGCTAAAAATTAATTTCGTTTAGTGAAACGAAAATTTCGACACGTTTGCTCGTCAGCGTACGTGCACTGGTGGACAGCGGAATTATTACATAATTGTTATTCGCACCGGGCATGGAGAATTAAATCGGAGTATCGTGAAAATAAAGCGGATACGAGGCGATGCGACGGATCGGAGTCCGAAGTGTCCAATAACGAGGCGGTCACTCGTCCTCGGGAAATCGCTCGTAATTCTCGTATCGGTGCAAACATCATTTTTACGCCCTGGGGGGTCGCATGAGAGAGCAGGTTCTCAACTCTCACTCGTTTACCTCTCCCCCTCGCAAAAGCGCGCTGCGATAATAATCGTCCGCGCGAATAACAATTTTTCGCCGCAGTTTCCACCCTCGAGCGCGCGTGTACGACGGCTCTAAAAAATGGTACAAAAATCGTCGAAAAAGAGTCGATACCAAAAATCCTACCGCTCGCAGGCGAGCTTTCCACACCGCGTCACCGCGCTATGTAAAAAGCGTCGAGAGCATCGCGCCGACATGTTCGCGAGGATTTATCGTGCATTATTATTTCTCGCGAAGAGCAATTATGAGATTCGAATCAACGCGAATTTTTTCTCGTTATTTGCGTTAGATCGACATCGTCGACAAGCATCAAACTGATCGTTGCCCTCCATTTGACGATCACAATCGCTTTGACGCAACTCTTGCATAGCATTAAAGTCACTTTCCTCGCCAGCTAAAACCTAATTACAATTATTATTATCATCGCAATGCGCCGTGGAATAAAGTGTGGGTTACCATACCGTGATCATCGTCATTATCTCTTTATCGTCTCTCACATCACATTACCACTCTCGTTTACATCGGATGCATGATGCCTGTTCATTATTACGATCCGCGATAAGAATCGTTCTTATCGACTCCTCGTAAAAGGAATCCCGGGCCACACGATCGTATCCATTATGTAGATAGATAACGTTTCTAACTAGTATTTCTACCTGGTGTTAGTGGACTTTCAATTTCCCATAAAATTTCCCAAGACTGTATTTATTTCTCTCGATCGAACATGCATATTGTTTTATAGTGTAAGTTGAAAATGTAAAACAAGTATTTCCATTTCTACGCATTTCGTTCTTACTCGAACATAATTATCTAAGATACATTCAAACGTAATTATCTAAAAGAAAGTAAAATTACATACCGCAGGATTAGATAAGGAAAAATTTCGAGTATTATTATAGTTTTCTCTATAACAATAAATTCGACTCGCGTGTACGGTGCAAAATCGCTTTGTGATCGACTGTATATCGCCGAGCGTGAATCGGCCTCTATATTGATAGGTCGGGGCGCGGTGGAAAACTGTTGTCTCGAATTATACTCTCCTCTATATTCCGCGATGCATTGCGACGACCGGCCGGGATTGCGACCCCGCGACACGCGCGATTTACATATTTCGGCGTGCGTTTGACCGATAATAATGTTTCACCCCGTTTTCAACGAATGGCTCCATTACTGTGGGCCGAGGCATCGTGGAGTTGACTTTCTGTTATTATGTGCTTTGAAAAATCAACCGCCCACGCACGTGAGAGAATACGTGGCCGCGCGTGTATCGTCGTCGCACACAATGCAGCGTGCCTCGCACACAGAATCATTTCTTTTGTGTCGCACACACGCGCGTACACGCGCATACACGCGTACGAGCGAGTGGTACGGTAAAATAGGGGACTGTAACTTTTCACAGAGGCGGCGAAGTCTGCACGAGCCATTGATCATCGGTCCGCCGGGTATATACCGAGTTGAGGGGTGGTCGTCGGTCGCTCGGCTGAATTTTGGCTATTTTTCGGTGGTCTGATGTTTGTTAAAATGGATATTTTATTGTCGTTTGTGCCATCCACGGCCACTCCATTCTTCCGCTCGCCCGCGAAAGTATCGCGCGCGCTTTCGTTAAACGATAAATCAATACCATGCAAATCCCATAAAGCAGTATCGCGCGTTTTCTCGGCCTGGTTTCATCGTTCGGCGAGCGATTTCGCTCGTTCGCGCGAGTGAGCGGACGAGCTCTCATAATTTCGTTAGGAAAGAAAAAACGAAACTTTTAATTTTGTTTCGATACGTGCCGTCGATATTAACGTTTAATATAATCTAACATGGAGTTTTCAAGGCTCATTTACATAGAAATTGAAAAAACAGATCATGTATCGCTCGAAATATTGTTTAATCTTTTAACGATGCTGTAGAGGACAGTAAATTTTTATTTTAGATATATGCATATATATATATATAAAATTTATTACGTAGAATATTACGTAGAATAGAAAGAAACATATCTATAGTTTCTTTGAACATAGATAGAATAAAGGATTTCGCTAAAGTATTTAAAAACTATAATAGATACAGATTTGAAAATAATTTTGTTCAACTATTAAAATAATTATGTAGAAAATTCAGATATGATGGACAATGCTGTAAAAATGTCAACAACTAGATTAAACGATTATTCTTTCACGATTATTTTGATGGTTTATTAAAATCATTTTCAGATCTTGAATAATTTTTAGGTTAAATTTTTAGATACTTGAGTAAAATCTTTTTTTTTGTAAGGGAAATACTATATCCAATTAATAATTACTTTCAAATATTTCATCCGTAAATCTATAAATTCTTATAAGCATTAAATTTATTCAAAATATATTTTATATTCCAGTAAGTTAATATATTTCAATCAAGATGATTAAATTGAAACAAATTCGATTTGCTTATTAAAATCGCTTTTTCGATCCATTTTATGATATTCTTCGAAAGAGAATAAATTTTTATTCCGAGTGTATAACAATAAATTTTTCTAAAATTTATATACGTATATAAGTATATTTTAAGATTATTATCAAGAAAATATTCTTTGTTGAAGATAATCGTTACTTAAAAGAAAGAAAGTAAATTGAGTAGTTACTTTTTTTAACAATAGAATATTTTTCTGTGTGTATCCTTTGGTTCCATCATATTTCCAACAAAAATCAAGTTTCGAGGAAAAAAATATTTCTTTGATTCGTATGAAAAATTCGAAACACGATCGTAAAGAACAATATTAGCGAAGAGACGAACGAAGCAACCGCGAGGCATTCTTCCTCGGCCTCTTAATAACCTCGAGGAGAGGAAATAAGGAATAAGTTAGGGTGGCATATTCTCGCAGGGCGGGGAGAAACTTCGTCGACTTTGGTTAAATATTTAAGTAACAGGGCATTTCACTCCCGAGAGTGGCGTCGTGAAACTGCCATCGGGGAGATCGTCGTCGAAGGGAACGAGGCGACACCTCGGAGCATTCCCCTTATCTTTATCCGTAAGATATCTCGCGAAGACGACGAGGATGACGGCCTCAACGAAGTCCAATCGCGGTTTTATTTGCCTCCTCTTGGAAGGCGGTCTAAGTACGTTTCTATGTCCCGCGGAAATTCACGGGGCGAGAAAATGCCTTTTGAAAATTTCGATCTCTGTCATTCCGCCCTCTCTTTCCTCTCTACCTACCTATCAGTTCTTTTGTTTTATCACCCTCCACGGTCAGTTTTTCCTCTTGATTCCCGTCTTCTGGTTAAAATTGTCGAGATTAATTCGCACTTTGCCGCACAATTTCGCTTTAATTAAACCAATTAGAAATTACAGAAATTGAGACGCCATTAATTATGTTAGGAATTTGCAAAATAGCTTCCATCGATTAAAACTTTGGTAGTGAGTACATTCGTGATTAAAGCTGATTCACGAATTCGCGAAACCAACGCGAAAGTTATTAATCTGCTAATAACCGATAGGTAACGGCATTTAAATTAACAAACGGCAGTTTTAAACACGCACATTTAATCATATTAATAATTCGAAGTTACCGTACCGAAAGGTTGCCGGCCCGTAAACGCTTGTAACTCGCCATGTAATTCGCACTGCTATCGACACCCGTCCCACCGCGTGCGTGCATTACGCGGATAATTTACGGATTCGAAACGAGCCGTTAGGCGTTACCTTCAATTAAAAGCGCGTAATTCCGAGAGGCCGCGACGGGGCACTCGAGCGCGCTGAAACAGTTGTTGCTTCCCGATGTGCGAAGTGTCGTTGATGTTTCAAAAATGATACTCCACTCGATGCGATGGTGTATAATTGAAAAATCAGTGAAGCGCCCTCAACACCGTTGGCCGCGCCGCGCTCGTCGAAAAACGCACCCTCGCACGCGCGTGCACTCGCGCTCGAGTACCCTCGTTGGTCGATACCTCCAATTGTTTTTCTCTTCGAAAAGCTGTCCTCATACCATGCCCCATATGATTTTTAACTCGCCCATCCACTATCTTCTTCGTAACAGAGTTAAACGTGTTCCCGTAATTAACGCTAAACCACAGACCGATTAATTCCAACGCTGAAAAAAAAATTTCTACTTGAATTAATTGGAATTCTGGATTGAAAGAAAATAGACGAATCAGAATTTTCTAGAATTTAAATCTACTATAATTATAACTAAAATAACCGAAACTTTTATTGGTATACAATAAAAATATTCTGGTTCGTCTATTTTCAACCGCAGACATTTTTCTCAATGAAGCTAACGTTGATCGTGATAGACGAAATGCGTTAAAAATGTGGGCTTTGAATACGAGCCTTCAAATCACAGAAGGTGAGGTGGTTGGTAAAGCGACCGAAAATACGAGAGAAAATAATAAAAAGAGATAAATAAATAAAATAAAAGGGACCTTTTGTATGCTCCCAGCAATTAATTATCCACTCTATATGCTAATCGCGCATTCGTTGGTTCGTTCCGCAGAGGCGTGCCATTGTCTCCTGAAAAATTAGAAAGCCCATTTACGGCCTCCTATGCGGTCTCATTAATTTGCGAAAAAATTCGCGCGGTGCCCGTTGAAATAGGACCCCCTATGTAAATCGCGCGAGTGCCTGCATCCCCGCGCGATCCATAACGTGTCAAGGATGATCTACGCTCGTGTGTAAGTGCGCCGTGTCGAAAAGAAATTATTTACAGGTGTGTGCGTGTCGTGTTTATGCAAATAGTGGTGCCGGCATGCCTCTCGTGGTCGGGCGCGAATGCTTGAACGGCGGTTTCGAGGCTCTTCGCGTATTAACGAGCGGCATCGACGCATTCGTTAGCTGGCCGCTAAAATCGCAATATGCGATCATAATGCCCTCTCGTTTTGTTTGCACGACGATCTTTCGAAAACGCAAAGAGCGTTCTCTGCGTTCCGATACAGGCGCGACATCGCCATCGCCTCGGGACAAATATTCGGGTTATAAATCGCGCACCTCGCGATTGTTGTATTTTCAATTCGATCGCAAACGGCTCCTCGAGCTATTTTGCGTTGTATCGGAACGGTTAAAAATACTAAAAATTTTTTCGCGTAAGCCTTGTTTTTATCCTTTTTATAAAAGTTTTATAAAAGTACGTGTATTCGTATCACATGGACTTAATAATCATAAAAATGGAAATGAATAGCAATTATCTTATTTAATTTGATATACGGCTTTGCCATTCTCGAAAGCGTATTTAAATCTTTTTCAACGTTTCAATTGTAACCGCTTTGCGGTCGTGCCGAGTTTTAACATCAATAAAACCGGCGATGATCGATATAAGCCACTTTCCATCGGCGATAATAAATAATAAAAAATAGGAAGCGTTAAAAAAATAGCAAGTCATGCTCAGAGCGGTATATAATAATATTTCGGCATATCGCGGCACCATGCCCCGGATTGATCGGTCTGCACTTAACATTTGCGCAATTGCCGCAGGTGCGGCTACAATTTCACACGTCATTATTATTTGTTATCATTTAATTAATCGCCCGGGCAAGCATTTATTTATTTACGGTGTCGGAACGCGCGCGTCGCATTGATCTCTCTCGCGTCGTGTTGTACGCGAACGTGAATATCGAGAGCGAGAGTAGGAGAGTAAACGCGCAAGCGAATTAGCATGGTCGCGTCGCGACCGCATTAATTATTAGTACAAGCTGAAACAAAATTAGGCGCTGTCATAGGCGTAATTTAATCGCGTGCGGGAAACGGTGTAATAAAGTCGGGCGAATTGTACCGATCGATCTCCCGCGGGGAACAATTACCGGGAAAAAATTTACCCACTCGTTTCGCATTTCCTTTCTCATTTCTGCTTTTCAAACGCAATCTCGATATACACAGCTTTCTGATTTATTACTGAAAATTATTCCTGATCCTAATTTTATTTTTATCTTTTAATGCGACATTATAATAAATATTTATAGGCTTCGCATATTAATCGCTATTTTACTAATTTGACGTTTGCTTAACTAAATGTTATTTCCTTCTGAAAAGAATAACTAAAGTTCAATAAATATTCGTTTGAATAATTCTAAGTAAATATTTACTAAATGTAAACATATTTATTTGCTACAAAGAGATTAATTTTAACTATCATTTTTTTATCGAGTAAATATTTATTTACTGTGAATAATGTTTATTTAGTACTATTCAAAGAATGATAAGTATTAAGATTTAGTGACTCTCTTTTTCAGTGTACAAGTTTATAATAAGTTCTCTCTCTTCTCTCAGAAGAGACTTGTTGTGTTTGTCACTTAGATGCATTTCTTGTTGGTCTTGAGATTGTTTGATTCCTCATTGACTAGAGAATATCTTTAAATAACGAATGAACTTTCAAAGAGGCGAGAACTCTTCGATATTAAGGCAGCATAGCGGCGGCATTAAATGACTTCACCGTTAGTTTGAGCAACAACTTCCTCGTCTCTCGAGAGTTTTCATCGACGCCAACTCGATTCGATTTGAATTCTGGATTCCGGTCTGCCGCGATCTCGGCGCGTTCGTTCAGCATTCCAGGATCGACCCTTTCGCTCGGCTCGAATATCGATGTGCGTACAAGGCGATATGAGATGAGAGTACATGTACACACGTGTATACGCAGTATATCGCGTCGAGCGAGCGAGCGATTTATTACGTTTTTGCGGTGGGTTCTCCGTGCAATATCTCGCGTCGCGGTAATTGAATATCTGAAAATGTCAGGAAGGATATAAGTCTTGCGGAGTGCACGGGGTCATTGCGTTCGCCAAGTGGAACGCCATTCTTATGGGACGCTGCATTTCGGACGCCTTTATACGCGTCCTCGTTCCCGATCCCGATAATACAGTGGCATCCGAGAGCGCATTTCTTTTTACGGACTCGTCATTATTATCGTTTCGCCGAGTTGTGCGAGAGGTGTTTTCCGCATTTCTTCTGGGGGGCTAATAGAGAAAATAAAAAGGAGAGAAGCGCAACGCGCGATCGAGCCACGATCGAGTAAGAAATTCAAATTGCGATCCTCAGCCGATCCGTACGCGATTGTGTGCCTCCTCACTGATCGACCGCGCGCGGATTCGAGAGCGTCCAGTGCACAAATCATCTTTCGATCGCCGGTCGGATGCACCTTCTCGGTGGAAGCAGAAATTGCCGACAATAAATAATAAACCGAGCCGTGTAATTTGAGGTAACGGGTTTTCTCGCTCTCCCCTTCCTCACCGCTCTCCTTCCCCGTTTTTCTCTCTTTGCTCTTCTCTTCGTTCACCACGCATACGTGGACGACATGTTGTTCGTGGCGCTTCGCGAGGAGACGCGTGCTCGACACGCACAGGTGCAAGCCGAGATTACACGCTCTCCTCCACGTAAACCACGCCAGAAGAAATATTCTCGCGTTGCAGAAAAAGTTGGCCGCGGAATTGAGATGAAGAAAAGCATCTTAATCTGACCGTAAATATTTTCGCTTTTCGAGAGATCACTCGAAGAAGGTTGTATGCCGAGATACAAAACCTATCACGTTGTGCAATTCATGGAAGTCAGAAGAAATTAATAAAATTATGAAGATAGTACGAAGAATATTAGAAAATGTAAAACGGTTGTTAAAAAATGCATTGAAAGAATGATTTTTCGCTGAAATGTTCAAAAATTTAGCTATTAGAATAATTTAGCTATGAAAATCATTTTGTTGATCCATCAAAATAATTATGTAAGCTGCTCAAGTTGGTCACTACTGTTGTTAAAATGTCAAAACTTTTTACAGCATTGCTCGTCATACTTGAGATTCCTATATAATTAATTTGTTATGAGAGTATGTGAAGTTAGTGTCTCAACTTTAGTTCTCAAGAATTTTGATTAAAGTTCTATATAGTTTCCTTTTGATGAATACTAGAGTTTTTTTTAGTGGTATTTTAAAGAATTCTTGAACAATTATATTGAAATAACAACAATTAAAAAATTGTATGAATGTTCTTGATCTTTGAGATCAATTCTGTTATTTTCACGTAAAATAACTTACTTGTATTTTATAATACGATTGCTCGTAAAATCGTAAAATTATCTAGAATCATCACGGATATAAAATTATTGCACACTATAGCGCAGCTAATTACCGCTGCGATCTATATTCTGGTTAACGATACGAACGCTGCCGTAACTCTCTCTCTCTCTCTCTCTC
>Ga0157363_1005956_pt1 | contig 11428 bp, 4 predicted proteins | sample AttsexASBM1_FD_111477 | JGI IMG/M metagenome (GOLD analysis project Ga0157363, IMG submission 111477) | Fungus gardens microbial communities from leaf cutter ant in Ribeirão Preto, State of São Paulo, Brazil - Atta sexdens ASBM1 | ecosystem: Host-associated > Fungi > Mycelium > Unclassified ...
AGAGAGAGAGAGAGAGAGAGAGAAATTGGTTATTATAATATTTCGATATATCTTTTATCCATTATATTTTTCTCCATTATATCTCATTATATAAGAATAATTATCTTACGTATTTTCTAGATGCCTCGATTTCCATATCCTTGGATGAAAAACGTCGCGGTTCGAGTTCAAGACCGTCCAAGTTTAAGTCAAGACGCCGGCAAACATTCCACTCGAGCCATCATCAACGAAGGTCATTGCTGCCAATGCACTTTGAGGTCGCCGAAGTTTTTGAGAAACCCGTGAGTAATCTGAGCGTACCTCGAATTATTCCACATCGCAGCTACGCCACAACTAGTCAAGATGTCAGTCGAGTACAACGTCAGAAATTGCCGGTAAGAATTCATATTTCGTGTTAAATTTTGAGTAAAAAGTAGCACACATCAGTTAATTATAAATTATTATAAATGAAAAATCAAAATATATTGTTTACTCATTTAATTTAACGAATAAATTTTTTTATTTGCCTTTATTATTTGTCTATAGCAGAAAAATAATGTAAGAGAATGATTTAAATATGACTTTTTTTGTATGACACAAATCAATGTTGATAAACGAATTTACATTGGACACATGTCTGCTCACGTTCTGTATAGATGTAGTTTCGCAACAGTTGTTTTTGCATCATCCAAACAAATAGTATCGAATATAGTTACATTGTTCAAGTTCATAGCAGCAAGAGATGCTATTGATCTATCTATAATTATATAGTCAACATAAATTTTACAGGTGACTACTAGTGAAATGCGTGAAAATAAATCTCTGTTAACCGTGAGCAAACCGCCGACCAGCCCTTCATTGGTCACATCCCCCGGCTCGAGCAGCACCCTAAGCGTCCCGCCAAAATTGACCAGCGATCGTTACCTCATGCCAACCGCCGAGATCTACCCGTCCAAGGCGACAATGAGCCGCCGGACATCGAGCGACACGCAATCACCGACGCCATCGGATACGACGAGTGCGAGCGCCGGTACTAGCAGTACGCGAACGCCCAGCATCGCGAATGGCTATGTCGGTGGCAAAGCTCGATTAGAAGAACCAAAGAAGAGGATGATAGAAGAGAGAAGACGCCCAACAACAACGATGGTGCCGACGCCACCCCAAGAAGATCTTGATGTGCAGTCTGTTATCAACGAGAGGAGGCCGTCCAAATTGAAAACGCATGACGCTGGCGCGTCCACCACCACTAGCATCGCCAGCGATCAGTACAGCGCGATGATCCGCGGCGAAGGATACAGCCATATTTATGTCACCACCGAGGAAAGATCCGACGAAATCCCTTCGCCATGCGGCAACGCGAGTGAGAGTACCGGTACCGGTAGCCTGAGCGTCGCCGGCAGTCTCAGCGCCGTCGCCAGCATTAGTGTCGCCGTGAGTGCTGGCGCGGCTGGTAGCATCAGCAACGGTAGCTGTAATGGTAGCGGCAGCCGAAGTGACAACGGCAGTGGCAACGACAATGGAGTGCACATCGGCGAGGGCGGTGCCATCGGATCTGACGTGAGAATATACGTGGACGACACAGACTCGGCGAGCAGCAGCAACGGACAACGGCGCGGCGGCAGATTGCGCGACGACGAAATACAGGATGTCTCGACCACTATCTCCTCTATTACGACGATGAGAAATGGTAGAGGCAGTGGTGATACGGACGAAAGCAAGGAGATACCCGAGAGACCGTCCTCCACTGGTGGATCGTTGGATCCGCCCTCTTAATCCAGGGCGAACGAGCCGATGTAGTCTCTAGTTGTACGTACGAAATGTTTCCAAGGGATGAAACATAGTACACACATGTTATACATATGGTATACACTGCACGGCGGAAAAATATTATGGTGAAAAATCGCGGGAGGGATTTAAGAAAGGGCTCTAAGAAAGACTGTAGTGCATGACAATATAGTCGTTATATTATAGTCTCTTCGCCGCCGTGAACTTGCCAAAATGAATAAGTCGAGCATTTAGAGGAAGGTTGAACTTTCCGGGAGAAAGAACGAGAGAAAGAGAGAGAGAGAGAGAGAGAGAGAGAGAGAGAAAGAGAGAGTATGAAAAAAATATTCTGCGCATCGTGTAAATGAAATACGATCGCGCGAACGGCATGATATAATTAGGAAAATCTACTTTGTGTAGCGCAAAACAACTACACAAAACGCGCAACGTGTGCGTATCACATAACTTGAAAACCTATGACAATCTCTTATTGCCAACGGAACTAATTTCGTTGTTCCGTTTCCGAAACGTCAATGGAAGTCGATTCGTAGGAATTGGTAGGAAGAAGAACGACGTAGACTGCGTCGATAAAAATTAGAAAAAGAGAAAGAGAAAATTTTAGTAGTTTATAACTAGATCTTATATCGAGTACGCGACAAAACTGCAATTAATTGGACCACACTGTCTCGCCTTTCCTTATTCTCTAACTCTTGAAAATTACGCGGGGTTCGCCGATTGGAAATCAAAATGTCTACAATCGATCGATGTGGATTGTGTTTTTGTAATTGGATCGATTATAACGGGAATGATAATTAATCGGCAAAATTGAATTGATGTAATTTTTTTTGTCATTATATATACATGTGCCTGGTCTTTTAATTAGAATAATCTACAGAATAATCAGATTTATATAAATTCAATTTTATCTAGTTTAAAAAGGATATGACAATTGTTATTAATCTTGCATGAGAGTACAGAAATAATATAGAAAGTATAGAGACTTTGATTTTCACAATTAATTTTTTAAATCAGAATCAAAGATCGATCAATTGTGACGATTATTGTACAATCGGCGTTCGAGAATCGTGATTTATCTTCGTTTCGTTCACTTCACTTCACTCTTTTCACACATTAGAGCGTTCTTCTCGTTGACATCTGTGATATACTTTAATCGTAGTGTATTTCCTAACGGTAACAGCAAATATCAGAATGAAATCATAACATCAGCAGCAGCAGCAGCAGCAACAACAACAGCAGCAGCAAGGAACAGCAACAATTTAAGGATGGTAGCTGACTTTTTAATAAAACGAAAACCAATGTTTCAGTGGCTTTCGTGGAGTAAAAATAGAGAGACAAAACAGAGATAAATAGGAACTCTATACTGTACATACATACACCTACGAATATTCTATACTCTACACTTGGTGTGGTTTATTTTGATACTACCGCGTGCGGTAATATATTTAACGATTGTCGTTAATATATTTAACGAAGTAAATCTAACAAAAAAAAAGAAATAAGAATAAATAACTCTATGCCTTTTACGAGCGTTGACGAACCTTCGTGCGGTGGTGGTGCCCACGTTCTTTTCTTTTCAGCTGCAAAAGAGCGACCGACGACTCCAACTACCCTCATGTCGAAGGTGTAGTCGCTAAAATCATTATTCAGGCGTGCCGGGCGCGTCGCATTGCTTGAAAAAAAAAAAAAAATTAGTAGTAATCGTCGACCGATCGATCGCATGGTCGATATTATGTTTCATTTAAAATGCCTAATAAAATCTCGAATCGCGTTTTTGCGTTGAGCTTAAGTGGAATTTCTAGTCCAATGCTAATCGGAACAGTATCGAACTTTATCATTGAGTCTTCGGTGGAGACTCTCCGATGCACAGTGATTCCATAGAGTTGCGCTTAACACCAGAATGGCTGAGAATTTGCTCTCTAGAAAAATAGTTTCTTAACACGAGAAAAATTACATTATATATAGTTAAAAAATATAATATGACTCTATTATATCTTATTTCTCGAATGCTCTAATCAATGATATTTTATAATGCACGATTGAATACATGTGATCGAAATTCGCAGCGTACCTCTCAAAGCTGAATTATACATTGAATATTACATTTTCTATACTTAATTATTTCTAAAGAGATTGACTTTCACAGATCGAGATGTTGATCATCTCAATTAAAATTATTGTTATACTTCGTGTCATAATGTGAAAGAGAAAGTAAGACTTAAAACTTTTACAAGATCACAAACTTTGTAAGATTTAAAAAGAATATATAGTAAAAAGAATATATAGTAATTCGTGTGATTGTCTTTGCTATTCTGGTGGTAAATCTCAATTTGAAACAACATGGCACAAAATAAATATTGCAAAAATAGACAGAAAACAACGAGCGATTCCAAACTGTTATCGGATCATGTTAAGTCAAATCCAGATCAATCAAATGAGTATGAACGAACGCGAATAAACAACAGTAGTACCGTTTGCACTTGAAGCAAGTTGTTTAGTCGAGTTTGTTTGCTTGGTCTAGATCCGGCTTTATTTTAAAGAAAGAACATAGATAATCTCGTATGCGCTTACGTACATGTATTCGCGTTTCTTCGGCACCACGACACCGGCTCTCGATAGCTCGATAGCGTTAGACGACTGAACTCCGAATTATAGTTACTCTAGACGCGCCGATTACGGTCGTGCGCGAGTTCGCCGATCAGCTGCACACGTATGTCGATAGTCTGGCAGTTGCGTACTGTATAAAAAAAAAAGATACATAGAAACATCGGTTCAAAAGGGTAAAGAAAAAAAAAAGTGTTATAAAATTATATGATCGTGCGTATATATATATATATATACACGCATGATATGGAAAGAAGAATGTCGTATCAAAATTCGCAGCGTGCCTCTCGAGTCTGTTCTTCGCCTGTAGAGAAGGCAGTGCATAATTGTCGAATTAATAAAAAATGATAAAACTAAAAAATTAATAAACATAACGAGGAGAAGCGGAAACTCAAGATCGGGCCGCGGTTGGCCCCTCCCTCCCCCCCTCCCCTCCTCCCAAGATATATAACATGCTATTTTAATTACGGTAATGAGATGTGTAACTGGTCGGTGTAGAACCGCCAGGAAAAGTTTTCTTGTCTGCCTGATATCCTGCGCTTAATGACTGGTGAGATGCGAAACTTTGGCCTCGCTCCACCACATGAAGCCACATGGAGAGTACGATAAAAATGTGGGGTACGTGTGCGACAGAGAACGCATGATGAGAGATTCGAGATAGCGGAGAGTTCGAACGAAAAACTAAATATGTACAAATGTAATAAATCGTGCGACGATTACGTTGAACCTATTGTTTTTATTAAGCAATCACTGTCCTGATTTACATTCAGCGTTTACTCGATAGTGTACAGGTAAGATTCTTTGATTTCAAATCGCAACTGATGCTGAGCACATCAACGAGGTCAATTAACGAGCAACCTGTCAGTTACAATGATAATTTATTGTTATTATTATTATTATTATTATTATTAAATTCAATCGAGTTACATTTTATTGATGTGATCTTTTATTGAATTTCATTTGATAAAACTATTATATAAGTTGCCACTTTCTTACTTCAAAAGTTACAATTTAGGTAACATGATTTTCGACTTGTTATTATGAGTTATTATTATTAGATAAACATTACCTTATCATTCATCAAAAGTGAGGTAACTTAATATTATAAAAAATTGTACTGTAATTGTATTGTAATTGTAAAACCATAACTATAAAGAAATAAAAATTCTTTTAAAAGTCGTTAAAATCGTCACGATTAAGAGTAATTTTTTAAAGAATTGTGAATTAAAAAATAACAAAGATAACATTTGATATTAAAATATATATTTTTTTTACTGATATTTGATTGCTCAATAATTTTCTGTTATGTTGAATAATAGTTTTTCTCATATTCTGAAAAAACTTTTTTTATTTATGTCGCTTTTGAAGTAAGAGAACAATAATATTTTAGAAAAAATATGATTTTCGTGTACTTGATCCGTTTCACTAAGTGTTCCGTGCACCCGTATTCTGTAGATACATGTGTATTCTGGATTACCACTATTAGAATGTACTTTTACTTCGATTATATCGTATGCTTTTTTTACTTGATTCTATAAACAATTTTTTTATCTCATGTAATTGAAAAGTTAACAATTGAGAACTCCAAAGATAAATGTTAATTATATAAAAGTCTATTGTTCTACCTGAATCTCAAAGTATTGCAACGGCGAACCAGTATTATCGTATGTAAAATTGCCAAATAAGAAAGGCTTCTTATCATCCAAATCTGACAAACCCTAAAATCAATATATATAATATGCGACAGTTGTTTGAAGTACTAAATATGATATTTGTACGTTTATACATATAATGATAAATACTGATAAGATATATTTGTTAACGATATTACAATATACAAACTATGTATAATATTACATGTATAATATTACATGTATAATCAGCTCACCCAAACGGAAAAATCTTTTGGCGCCGTAGCAGTTTCCCCAGTAGGGGATATCAATGAAGAGATGTGTTCAAGGCTAACTCCGGACACGTACACATGGCCGAGTAATCGAATCACCACGCTGCCCCTGCTGCCCTTGAAGGCCCAGCATTCGCCCGGCAAAACGCCGGTCTGGTAAATACATTGGGATCAGAATGTCAGTGATATTAAATATAGTCAGATAACCTGTATTATAGCCCGGGGTGTGTTCTGCTGTTGACAAAGTGGTATGCCAAATAGCTTGAGTACAGGTGCACCAGTCGAGTATGGTTCGGTATCTCGTATCGAAAGAATCGCACCGCCTGCGGAAAGAACTATGTGATGATGCGATCAAAAATGTATTCCTGGGTAGAATATCCTAATAGAATATAGTCATAATAACCATAGAACATTCACAACTTCACTTCATTTGTCACTTATAAATGAATTTATGATAATGTTTTTATAATATTATTATCAGAAAGAATCAATTCTCTTTGATTATTGTTTCTATGCTTTACCTAGATTATTATAATCTCCCTCTTTTATAATCTTTTTTTATTCCAAACGATCAAGGAAATATCTATTAATGGAAATTATCAAGGAAGCTATTTATGGGAAAAAGATAATTTTGCGATTGCAAAAAAAATGTATTGCATATCTTTGTAACTAATAAAATTATATGATAGTTACTGGGAAAAGTTATAAAAAGTGCAAGTTATTTTCAAGTAGATTAAAAAAAAGAAATAAAAAGGCCACTTGTGCCTTTGTATGTAAGTATCTTACTTACGCATGAAATTGTTAGCAGGTCGCAGCAGAGCGCCCTTTAATTAACATATTCTGTATAAAAAAAAACTATGTAAAAATAGACTATTGGATAAAACCTGAACTTTCAAGAGCGTAATCCGTTCTTCCAGTTTTGTCGGCGTCATATGTTTGTAATTCATTTTTCACCATATTTCTAACGGTCTCCGGTGACAAAGCTTTCAGCAAATTCTTCATATGCAGACTCATTTCTGTTGTAACGCGTACTTGTGAGAAATGTTAGAAACTTGCAAAATCATTTGTTGAATAAAAAAATAAAAAAATATAAATATAAAACAATAAAAATAAAAGTATAAAAATATAATGAAATAAAATTAGACGCGCGTGAATGATACAAAGAGAAAGGCTTTCATTGCGAACGCTTACGATGTAAATAAGCATAATACATCGCTCTATTTAGTCGATATATTTGACGTCAAGAAAAATGCCACTGCACTAAATGCAGCATCCGGTCAACATTTATATATCGCATCTTTCTTACCCTCGGACACTTCATTCCTCAGATTGAGAATGGCTTCTGACATTTTTGGAATCACGCTGCCTACTTCCTTCAATTTGCTCTTCAGCTCATCACGCATCTCCATTACGTTCTTTACTTCTAACTAATGCAATTTTTGCAGAAATATAATATAATAAATTTTTTTTACAATAAAATAAGCGTCAATTATATCGTGTAACAATATTAAAGTAAAAAATATTTACTTTGAAAAAATATTGTGATAACAAATAATTACCGAGAGAGTATCCAAATGAGATCTGAGATTTCCCAAGTCTGCCTTAATCATTTTTAATGACGCATTTGCAGAATATTTATCGCAGAGATGGGATACAGATATCGCTAAAAATAACGGAATTCCTTGACATACAAAATTAAATTTATACTAAATTTTATAAATCGATCGCATAAAGATATCAAGAAAACCGATCGAAAATTTTTATAAGTTAATTCATTAAAGATTTCGTACCGAGCATTGACGTAATGACACAGAAAGCGAAAGGTTTGATGAATTTATGGTACCAAGAGGATCGTTGATGGCAATTTGCTGGGACACTCGGATAATTTCCTGCGTTAACGCAACAGAAGGCGTTCCGCGCGCTCATCAGCGTCGTTTCATCACGTAATTATGTCTCTCAGAAAAAATACTCTTAGAAAAAACTAAGCTAAGTTGATGAAATAAAATTGTTAGATATTGGTAATGCTTTTTATGCGTGTTTTTATTCGTAATATTTTTGTTAGTATGTATTCAAACTTGGACAGTCATTGACAACCGGCATCGTATATATCTACATAATCGATATATTGCAAAAAAAAATGAATCACGATTCAGAACATATAAATATACAGGGAAGAAAAAAACATGAAAATGATAAATAAAAAAAAAACAGTTCTGGATTGAAAGAAAAGATTCTCTTTTAATGAAATATTCAAATATATTTTGTCATTCTATTTTCATGTAATTTATTTGTAGGTGTACAAGATATGTACAAGGAAAGGATGTAGACATTGTAGACAATGCTAAAACGTGTACATATACATGATTTTCCAAGCGAACAGTTTTTTCGAATAGTTATGCAAAAAATTGTGATTCAATTCCATTTACAGATATTGCATACATTTTTTTAGACGGGATAGAAGAATACTCGTAATACTTGTAATATTACAATGTAATATTATAACTTTACTTCGTATAAATTGCTATGATCTGCTGCAAAATTTAGTACATTTTTTGCAAATAAAATCTCGCTTTAAATAACATGATAAATTGTATATGACAGAATATTCGTCTGCTTAAAAATATCTTTCGTCTTATTATATGCATAGAATTACATTTGCAACAATATCTTATACGTAAAGCATAATATTAATAAAATAAAAAGAAAAGATCCATAAAATTATATCTTTGGTGATCACCTAAATCTGATCCTCGTTGATTTTTATTATTACATAAAATAACAAGATCATGGACGATAGACATATACAAAATGTTACTTTTGTAGTATCCAAATATTTTTTTTTTTTTTCGATACTAAAACTATCTCACATTATGATGTAATATTATACGCTTAACGTCACTATATATTTTTCAGGGCGGCATGTATACGCAAATTGAGTCGAGTTTCAAAGTCATAATCTTTGTACTGAGTTTGCGCTTTTGACAGGAAATTTTTGCCTTCATTAGGATTCTAAAATATGAGACAATAAAGTAAGAAATTAATATATAGACGAAAATATAGATGTGTATGTTAAAGTATACTTACGTTATTGCTATTAAGGCTACTTCCTAATTCATACAACGCAAATGCGCTGACATGCTGGTCGTACTCGTCCTTGGACGGATACCTACATTTAAGACAGTTTCGGAAACTTTTAATGGCCGCTTCGGTGTCCCCCAAATAAAGAAATGCTGCGCCTTCAATAAGATCAGTCAAACCCACCATTGGCTCCTCGGAATGATTTTCCTTGCATTCTGATAATAAAATTACATAATACGTAAGATAATAATAATTTTTTTGTGCAAAGATTAACAAGTTATCATAAAATATTTAAATCGCATCTCAATTTTTCAGACGATTTCTCGATTTCTATGTTAAATTGCCATTACAAATTGCAATTTTATTGTTTACACATTTTAAAATATAAAACGAATGATTAAAAATTAATCTATTATTACCGTGAGATATTTCTCGTAGCGATTCAGTGGAACAAGACGGAAGAGCGTTCCACAAATACAATGACTCGTATACGAGCAACTTATAATACAGAACTGTGTAAGGATGTCCAGTTTCCTTATCAACGATTTTTGGCAGCCTGCGCATGATAAAAACATCGAGTTGCGATTCGTTTTTCGTTTCATGAAACCAAGGAAGTATCTTGCCATACAGCGATAGGAGAACGTCAAACTTTCCGTTCGCTCCACAACAAACTGTAACATGATATAAACTGAGTATAAAAAAAAATCTGAATCTATTTATTCAGGCATCGGGGTGATAAGTTACCCATGGCTAAGTACGCGTAGAAGCCCTTGGACCACCTCGACTGCTGTTGTAACTGCAATAAAGATCGATACGCTTCATCGTAGCTCAAGCGTATCACGTGGCACCAAGCTACCTCATGTAAACACAATAGTTTGACTTCCCTCTGAGTTGCAACTTCCACAGCTTTACCGAACGCTTCTAGAGCTGCATCGACATTTGTCTGTGAAACGATTGAATCATGCAACAATGAATAATATTATATTAAAAATATAGAATTGAGAATTCACCCAATTGATACCAACTTATGAAATTTTAACTTATTAACTTACAAAAGTAATAAAACATCTATATTATAATTTCTCTATAATTCAATAATGTAACTATTCATTTATATTATGTTATATTATATTTATATCGCAATATCGCTGAGTGCGAAATTAAACATATACATATTAATATTATGTTATTTTTAGTTGTCGACTGGCAAATCTGATTCATTAATTATAAGCATGATAAATTTTTTTTCTACTAGTAACTAGATATTTAAACACATTTGAGGGCGGCATTCATAATCCATTTTATTTTAAGACCGTCTTAAATAATGTATGAAGATGCTAATATAAATTAAGTTGTTCTGGTTCTTAATACCATATGGTAAGATTGTCTTAAATATATCGACTATGAATAAAATTATGAAAAAAATATTACATGTTTGTATAAAATAAAGTTTGTATATAATAAAAATCTTAATAATATATTTTAAAAATGATTGAAAGATGAATGAGGATTAACTGTACAACATAAATTATAAAAGAAATTATAGAAATTTAACTCAAATATTAATACCTCCAAACGTTCCATTCTGCCAGCGAAAAAGAGAAAAAGGGCAGAATTCTGGAATTCGGCATGACATTCAGCTATCAATTGCTTCGCTGCTGCGACCCCCGCTTTTACATTGGACCCGTCCAGCGCGAAAAATGGACGTACAATCGTATGATACCAAAGTAGAGATAATCTACGACAAAATAGTAACTTATTGACTAACCGTATTATATAGAAAATTTCCCAGAATTATGAAAGACTACATAGATTGAGACAAAATCTTAGAAATTATTAGTTTTTCATATATATATTCGTAGTGAGATGTAGAGCAGCGTTGTTTCTTTGAAAAACTTACATGAAGAGAATTTTTTCTTAGAGTTTACTCTGAAAATATGATAGTTGTGGGACAACATTGTATTTTCAAGAATTTTAATGTAAACCTCTCTCATTCAGCACTAAAACTATAATAAAGTATAAAATAAGTTTGATTAATTTTACTGAAGTGCATAATAAAAATCTTGAAAGTATTATATTGTA
>Ga0157363_1005957_pt1 | contig 11428 bp, 2 predicted proteins | sample AttsexASBM1_FD_111477 | JGI IMG/M metagenome (GOLD analysis project Ga0157363, IMG submission 111477) | Fungus gardens microbial communities from leaf cutter ant in Ribeirão Preto, State of São Paulo, Brazil - Atta sexdens ASBM1 | ecosystem: Host-associated > Fungi > Mycelium > Unclassified ...
CAAATATTCCATGGTTTTGGACTAGTTTAAACTATCTGTTCTTCTCTTATAACTTGAAGGCTGATGAAGGTGCTGAACATGATTGAAACAGTGAGTTGGGAGTGTATCTTCTCTTTCAGAACAACACAAATATGATTTTTAGAATCTTTCTGGGCTCAAACAGAATTAAAATTACTCAGTATCACTGGAAGATACTGTGACCTTGAGAACTAACTTGGGTTACAACTAGGGCAAGGGGTGAGAAAATGGAATGGAATTATACAATTTGAAAGGAGAAAATCATTCAATCCATAATTCAAGTACACAAGATAATTCTATTACCTATTATATATCTGTCAACCATGAGAGAAACATACTTAGCATAAGATGACAATCTGAGGAATTGTAAGGGAGATATCTGAGGTGAAAAAACAATATTATGGTGCATATAGTGTTGTAGCAACACTTGAGTGGAATTTACAAGAGAACTCAACAAGGGGATCCTTGCTATTTCTACCCTACAGGGTGGTCTGTCAGAGTTGAAGATGGTGGACTCTATTTATTTTCATTTTCATTCTTATTTATACTTTTCTTTTCCATTTTATTTTTCTTATCTTAAACTTATGGTTAGGAATTAGTATGACTGTCACATGCTGTCACACATCTGTCACAATCCATGATCACATGATCATGTGTCACACAAAAGGACATAAAAGGTTCTAGAACAATGATATTATACTACATGTTAACAGTATGTAATACACATGCTTTTTAGAGTAGGCTAGGTTTAGTGTAGTACAGACCAACAGCCCAGTGTATATAAGAAAGATACATTATACTTAGAAACTCCATTGAGTTTTCTTGTATAAATCTTATACAATATTCTTCTTCTAACTTTACTTTATAAGTCTGAAGTCATAATATAGTCTATAGACTGCACTACTATAACATCACTATCTTATTAGTGTGATATGGAATGTGACATATGATATTCCTCCCTTTTTTCAATTCCTTATTTAAGAAAATAAAAAACAAAGTTCCTAAAGTAGATAGTTTATAATAGTACTCCTGTTACAATTTAAGACTTATAGAGTGAAGTCAAAAAAAAAACCTTGTATCAGGGTTAACACAAGAGAACTCAATGGAGTTCCAGTTACAAAGTGTTTACCTTATATATATTTAGCTGGTAGTCTATACTATACTAATCCTATCCTATCCTAAAGAATATATAGTATGATATCATTGTGTCAGAATCTTTTATATCCTTCTGTGACATGTAACAGATGTGTGATATCATGCTAACCCCTGACCCTAATTCAAAAATGCAAAAATAAATGGAAAATAAAATAAAATGAGAAAAAGAAATGAAAATAAATAGAGTTTATCATCTTTAACTCTAACAATCTCTCTCTCTTATGAGTTCTTTTCTAGAGAAAGAATGAGGAAATTCTTTCATATTCTCTCTTAATCATCTCATATTCTATATTTCTCCTCAAATTCTTCTACTTACTCTTTTGTATTTTTCAAGTTCTCTATACCAACCCATATATTTACTTCTATTATATACTTTACTAGATACTTTGGTTTTTTTCTCATAAATTTTGTCAGGTACAGTTCACACCAAAGGGAAAAAGTCTACAGTGTTCATTCAGAGTTGTACTAAGTATGGAAATCTGTACAAAGAGCAGCAGTATTACAGACTTTCTTGGACAATCTTGGTTTTAACTTATGTGTTGTACTGTCTATATATTACTTGGTTGAAACTTAAGAAGATAAATAGTAGCAAGGATTTGTTATCAGACTAGAGATTACAGGGCATTTACTAGTTCTTATATAAGTGTCTAAAATACTTGGAAACTTGAATGGTGCTATTATCACATAGTCAAGCAATTATTCATATCAAGTAAGGTCAGTGTTTAAGCCTAACTCCAAGCTGGGTAGATGTTTGATTGTAATGATCTATAGAGAAATGCTAACTAGGAATAGGGTTTGGAATAGAAGTAAACATTACCATAGAAGATAGGTTATTTACAGAGGTGGACTTTGACATATGATAGTATTTCCCCATTAGGACTAAGCCTTCAAAGTTTTATTAATTTTACTCAGGAAATTTCTTTTGCTTTTTTCTTTCCTATTATTATGTTTTTCAAAACTCTTCTACAATATTCCCAACCCCTTGAATACATAAGCTGAAGTTTGGTATGTGTCATAATATGCTTGAACCCTTATATTTTATTTTGAATTTCTTTTCTTGTCTGTTTCTTTTATGTTCTCAGCCAATGAAGAGGCACATGACTGTGATCACATAATATGTCACATGACATGATGTCATAGGTCTAGAACTTAGGAGAAAGGACTAGAAGAATAACATCAAGATACATATATATAAGATAAATATATCATAAATATGTATATATAGTATACTCATGGCTAATACATAGACATTAGGGTAGGGTTATTTATTGTTAGCACGGACTATGAACTATTTGTATAAATAGAACAGCAATATATTGGGGACTCCTTATTGTGATTTCCACAAGACTCTCATTTTGTAAGATTACTTAGTATACTATTAACTATCTTGGTTAGTGATTGCTAGAACAATATGGCAGAAGGAAAAGGGTGCATACTAGTATGCTAAAGAGTAGGCCCTGATAGTCTGTCTGAGATAAGTAACAAAGGCACAACATGTTATAACTTAAGTCTCAAAAATAAGATAAAAGCACACTCTTATATTGAGTAATATAAGAGAGCTCAATAAGAGTTCTTAATGCAAAACAATCTACTGTCAGAGTTGTGAATGATGGACTTGGTTTTATTCCATTTTTACTTTTTTTATTTTTCTTTATTTTATTTTATTTTAAGTTTCTTTTTCTTTATTTGAATATAGGCAAAGAAGACAAAATGTGACATCACATGTTACATAGGTGTGACTCTGTGGTCACATCAGTTACAGTCACTGTCACATAGGTCACATGCTCACATGACACAATAGAACAATATAGAAGGCTCTAGAGATAATGATATTATATAGTATATATTGACCTTAAGGAGAATACATGATTATTAGGGTAGGGCTAAAGAAGGGTAGCATGGACCAACAGTAGTTCATATATAAAGTAGACAATTTGTACTTAGAAACTCTATTGAGTTCTCTTGTGTTACTCAATATAAGAGAGTGTCTTTTGCTTAACTCAAAGCCTAAGTCATAACATCTACCTTATATACTACAGATCATAGTCTGTGTACATATTATACTAACCTACTTTCAAGTCCATATATTCTACATAAAACCAACATGCTGTTACTGTTACAACCTTAAGCTTGGCTCAGATTGCAACTTAAGTAAAAACTTGAGTAAGAAATAGAGATTGAGTCAATTGGTAAAGTATAATGATTGTTATATACCAAGTCCACTTGTTCAAAATATACATTCCTGTGGTGATACTGCCCTCTCAATATCCATGAAACAAGCCTGTCTTTCATGACAGCCATCTTTTTTGCAACATGTCTCTATAATAGTGATGTAATAATTCAGATATTTAGTCTTTCATGATGGAAATACTTCTATTGAACTCAGTCTTCCATGGCAGGGTTCCATTATCTTACTCCTATCAGTGTTTCACTACTGAGACCTCTGCTTGGAGTGATAGAGGTTATAAACTGAAACCCTAAACATCTTCTATATCTCTTACTTGTATATAAGACTAGTAGTTATATTGTAATTCACTAGTCTAATAATTAATGAAGATAAATTCTTATTGAACTCAATCTCCAGTGTTCAATGGCAACATACCAAATCAGCATTCACTTCCACCTTAGACTTCATCTGAAGTTGTGACTATATAGCAGATAGACAGTGTTGTCAAGATTGAAGAAGTTAGACTTGGTTTATTTTATTTTTCCTTCTCGTTTTATTTTCTTTTTGATTTATTTTTCCATTTTCTATTTTTAGGACAACTAGGGTTAGGGTTGATCAGTCACGCTGTCACAGCAATCACCTGATGGTGGAGTCACAAGACAGATCACAAGACTTGGGAGAATTTAGTAGAAAATTCAAGAACAGATGATGTCATATAACATGGACACCACATGTTGACCTCATGGACTACACATGGTTGTTTAGGGTAGGGTGCACAGCAATTAGCATGGACCATCTGTAGGACTATAAAAGGTAGACTAAATTGTAGAAGAGTTCTCTATCGAGTTCTCTTGTGTTACTCAATACAAGAGTTGTTCTATTGTCTGACTCTAAGGACTTTAGATCATAACAAGTGTAGTATATAAGCTGAAGCCATGATTATTCTATAAGTTTGCATCACCAAGCACATTACCAAGCCAATCCTGCAGACTTTTGCCTCTTGGTGTCAACTGTGCCTGACAAAAAATATAGGATAGTATTTATAACTATATATACCTATCAACCATATGAAATACATATAATATTCTAGAGAAAACAATGAGGATAAAATGAGGAAAACATAAGGAAGCCTCTACTACTACATGAGGTACTAAATAATTATACATAAGGAGACAACAAGGTGTAGTAAATAGAAGAAACAGAAATAAATAAACCCTAGCACATATTATCTTTAAGATGACCACTTGTAAATTATAAGATATTAATTGTAATAGTTGCTATGCTATATAATTTTATTTGTTCTAAAACCTTTTATGACCTTCTCTATGCCATGTGATTATTATTATGTCTCAAGACTTAGAGTTAAAGTCAAAAGAGTAATCTTGAATTGAGTTAATCACAAGAGAACTTGATAAAGTTCCTAGGCACAAGTTATCTACCTTATATACTAGCAACTGTTGGTCCATGCTCTACTACTTTAGCCTATCCTAAATGACCATGTGTTACCCTTAAAATCAACATATGTGAAATATACTATATAACATTATTATTTTAAAACCTTTTATATTATTCTATCATGACCACATGATTTGTGTGACCATGTCTTGTGACTTGTGACTTGTGTGACATCATTTTGTGACATTTGTGACAGTCATGCAAAACCCTAACCCTTAAATAAAAGAAAAGAAAGAATAAAAGAGAAATAAAAAGAAAATAGTAAGAGAAAAATAAAATAGAGTCTATTGTTCACAAGTCTGACAATTATGTGACATGTGACATATGTGACCAAATTGTGACAGTTATCATGATTTGTGACTTGTGTGACTGTTATGGATGATGTTATATCACATTCTTTATCTGAGTTTAAAATAAAAAACTAAGTTCATTATTTACAGCTCTGACATAACACAAGAAAAAGATGTTAGATGTAGTTCATACCTTATTATCTAAGATCTAATAATGGTCTCTCAGAAGTTTAAAATAAGTTATTGTTCATTATCCAAGAATGCAGAATATAAGAGTTAGAACAGTCTTTAGCTCTAGCTTGTATGCTATACTATTACAACCTTAAGCTAGAGCTCAGGTTGCACTTTGGCAAAGACTTGAGAAGGAGTTAAGAGAATAGAATAAGTGGTAAAGCATAAGGATACAGGATAGTATTTATACTATATATATGTATTATACATAAGGAAATAGTATATAGTCCATGAAGTTAATGAGTCAGAAGATATGAGGAGACAATAAGGAAACAGCAAGGCTAGAGCACCTACTACATGAGGTGCTGACTGAGACTACTTTGGCACAGCTGATTGTGTTGTCATACCCTAAGCCTATCTCTATATTGCATTCTTAAGGTATCAATTGTAACATGTATCTCTATGAGTTGTACTACTTGTATATTTTGGATAAGATGTTCAGAACATGACTTGTGACTAAGTCTGCTGAAAGGTGGGAGGTATGTTGTTGCTAACATTAAAAGTTGGTAATAGTTTTAGTTAATTTTTAGAATAAGACTTACAGTATAAACTACTAGCTTATATACTAAGCATACTACCTAGGGTTATTACTCTGGTTTCTAGTAATCCCTAGATATCAGAGATGGAGATCCATGGAGTTGACAAGAGTTCAGTAAGGATGTCTGAGATAGAATAGAAATTAGTAATTTGCATTGGAAGAGATCTAGGAGTACAGATAAGGAGAAAGGTAATATTTGTGAATTAGGATAGATGTGACTGGATTGGAATGTGAAAAAGGAGGTTTACTTAGTGGTAAAAGACAAAGCAAAGAAGAAGGCTAAATAGAGATGGTATAAAAAGAAGAAAAGAAAATATACTAAGAAGAAGATAAAGAAATAGTAGGAGGAGATGCTTGTATAAGAATCTGACATTCTGAAGAATGTCAAAATCCCACCAAATGTAGGACAAAAGCAAGGAAAGAAGATCCTTGATATCTCTTCAGAAGATGAGACATAGCTATGGCTTTCAAAGAAAACAAAAGAAAAGTAGGTAAAAAATATCTGCAGAAAAGAGGCAGTGAAGATAGAAGATGAAAACCCATGATAAATGTGTGTGTAAGCTGGACAAAACTGTATAATAGTATGTGAGTAATTAATTAATTAATAATTTTTTTAGCTTTCTTTACTAATTTTTTCCTTTATAACAAATCTCTGGCTTATATGAGATATATGGCTATTAAGTAGTAATATATCTCTGTCCAAGGTAATACTACCAGCCTCCAGAAGATAAACCCTGCTTGTAGCAGGATTCTGAGAGCTATTGAACCAAATTGCTTCACAAGCAAGCTGAGGAGATTTTAGGATGATTTTAAGGTGAAGTAAAAACTGGAGAAGAGTGAGAAATAAAATAGAAAAGAAAAAGTGAGAAGGGTAGCAGATGGAATCCACTAGGGAAATTTTACAGAGATTAGACTTAGAGATAAAAAATGTGGAGGAAGAGTTGGTATAGACATTGTCTTTTTATTCCTATTAGATAATTAATTTTTTATCACTTTATTAATAAATCTTGTTTTGATATCTCAATTTGAGAGTGAAAATAAGTAAGGAAAAAAAACTAATTAGAATTATTATGAGAGAAAAAATAAGATAAGAAAATAAAGTTAAAAAACAAGAGAAAATTCTATTAAAAGTATGTAGAGACTAGAGTTGGACTTTGTAGTAGCATGATTAAGATAGAGAGAGAGATTTGGGCTTTGCAGAGTAAGTACTAGGAAAATAAGTGACCAAGTCCATAGTATGAGTAGGTTCAGTGGTAGAAAGCCACTCAGATTTGTTCTCAGTTTTTTCATATTCTAGCTAAATAATTTTGTAAAAAAGCTTGTAGGCCCTTTTTCAATCAATTTTAGAGTTCACAATCTGTGAAATTTCATACTCAAGTTCTCTGTCAATGATAACTAGTATTTGATAGGTTGAGTTTTCTCAGAGAAAGTGTTAGTAGTGGCTAGTTTAAGCATGGAGACATGGAAAACTGAATGTATGGACTCTAGAAGTTAAAGAGTAAATAACAAAGTATTAGATTGGGAAATTATTCTATAAGGGTCAAGATATTTTTTGGAAAATTTTTAGAGGGCTATATAGCTCTAAAAATTGAGCTTTTATAAAAACATTGTTATCTACTTTCAAATCAGATATTGAAGACCACAATATATCAGCAGTGTTACAATCCTAAGCTTGGCTCAGATTACAACTTAGGTAAAGACTTAGGAAAGAATGAAGAAAAAGATTAATTGGTAAAGCCTAAGGATATATGTCTGTATCTACTACTATATATACCTAATGATTACAAGGAGTATGTATAGCATTCTTGAGGAAATAATAAGTAAGAAAGAAGAAAAATATGAGAATGCCACTATTACTATATGAGATAATTTTATGAATCAGCTTACTTGATGAGGAATAATGAGAACAGTATGACTAGAGACATTTATGATAGAGACATTTAGAATGTTAGTTATAAGGGGACTCCCTACCACTATCATAGTATGTTTGAACTCCTATATTCATTATAATCTCAAGACCTTAGAGTTAATCAAGGAAAAGAAACTTGTATTGGTTCAATACAAGAGAACTTGATAGAGAACTTTGTATAGAATCTTCTATCTTATATACTAAAAGTCTATAGTCCATATTCTACTACTTTAGTCTACTCTAAATGACTATATGTTTACCTTAAGATCAGCATATGTTAAACATGTTGTATGACATTATTCTTCCAAATTCCATTGTGATCATGTCATATGACTTATGACAGAGTATCTTTGTTGTCATGCTAGACCCTAATCCTAGTTCTAAAAATAAAATGATAAGAGAAATGAAAATAAAAAGGAAAATTTTTAGAAGAAAGTTAGGTCCAAACTTTGTAAGTCTGACATATATATTATTTTGATTTTATTTTCCTTTTATTTATTTCCTTTGATTTTATTTTTATTTTTATTCTATTTCTTGGATGATAAAGATACATGTGACCACAATCATATAGAACATCACATGACATTATATCATAGGCCTAATATATGATATAAAGAACTAGAAGAAATAATGTTCAAGTATATGTCTATAATATATTTATCTCATAGTATATACATGGTATATTCATAGCTAACATATGTATATTAAGATAGGGTTATTTATCATTGGCATAAACTATGTATTATTAGTATAAATGAGGTCTAGACTCTAGCTTTTTTATTTAATTTTCTTTTTCTTAGATCTAGGGTTAGGGTTAGAGTGACATCATGATCACACTGTCACATATCAGTCACATCAGATGTCATAGTCATAGTAGTAGTCATATAATCATGTGGTCATAAGAAACATAATAAAAGGTTTGAAAACAATAATGTCATACAATATGTATAACATATGTTGACCTTATGGCTGATACATGGTCTTTAGGGCAGACTAGAAATAGTTGAGCATGGACCAATACTAGTTAGTATATATAGGTAGATATATTGTACTAAGAATTCTATTGAGTTCTCTTGTGTTAACTCTAATATAAGATTCTTTTCTTTGATCAACCCTAAGATCATTGAATCATAACATCTTTGCAATATAAGACTACTTAGTATATTATTGACTATTTTGGTTAGTTATTGCTACCACTACCTACTTGATAGTGATTTCTTCTCTTAATAGTTACTATTCAAGCCTGCTAGCCTCTACAGTCTCTCTTTTTAACTCTACCAAATCCCACCAAATTCTATATATATACTGTTAATATCTACTTTTAAGTTCTTCTTGTGTACTCAATGTAGATTTCCTCTTTTCCTCTTTTTGTAATATTCTAGTTGTTTTTAGTAGAGTTTTTAACTATTTGGCTATGATTATTTCTCTCTTATATTAGCACAGTTCTATTAGATTGGAATGAACTCCTTTTATATTTAAAATAGTCACTATTTTTAGAAGTTTCTATTTTGTTCTCTTAGGACTTTCTGGAAGCATACACTGACAGTAGTCAAGCAAAAAAGAGGTTATGCTAGAGTGCAACAAGAACTATGCAATACTAGCCTTTAACTGTATGCTATGTAATTCAGAGGAGACAATATCAGTGTTAGAAATATATAAAAAAGATAAAAACAAAGATAAAATAGCAGAAAAGAATATATAAAAAACCTATAAGAATACTTGTAAAATGCAAAAAAAGATATTATTAAAATGATTATAAAAAGAAATTGATAGAGAATATCCACTCATGAATGTGTTTCCTTACTAGCATACTCCCAAACAGTGAACCTTACACTATGTAACAAGCTCCTTTGGAAAATCTAGTGAATAGATTAGATAGCTTCTTAAGAGCCCATTACAACACTATCCATCCTAGATGATGTATTCCAAAGACATTCCTTAAGTCAAACCTTATGACAAACAATATCAACTGATACTCACTTTGCCAGCATTTTCCAGGCTGCTAGAACTCTCCAAATCTGCCCAAAAGTGATAAAAGGTACAAACAATGCTCACTCAATAAAATAGTGATTAAATCACTCTTGAGTGAGAGAATTCAGATAGAGAATCTCTTTTTCACTCTTCTTATGGCTTATATATTAGTCTAAAAATACAGAGAATGGACATAGAGAATAGAGATCAAAATCATAAGGAAGACTTCCAAGACTCTAAAAGCACATGGTTCTCTCTCTATTAACAATCCAAAATTGACCCAATAATTGTTCTCTGCTTATGAATACCAATTCCATTTCTCCTTAGTCATTCCTATTAGCTACTTCTACTTGTAAGTATATTTCTGACTCTTTTGGCTCCTGATCTATTATGTTCCTACCTTATTTTACTGTTCAAACATTCATAGCTATGCCAATTGTGCTCTCAAGTGCTGATTTCTCATAGCTAGATTTTCACAAGTAGGTAATATTTCTTTCTAGTATAATTCTAGTGTTTTGTTCCTTTTACAAGTAGGTAATATTGCTTACCCTGTATTTTTCTATAAAATTATATTATAGTATATTTCTGTCATCACTGAGTGATCTCTGTGTACATATAAGCTAGAACATCAGATAGCTAGGTATTTTCTAATACTTTGCTCAGTTTGTTCTAATAGATTCTAAGTCTGAAGTCTGGTTTGTTTAATGACTACTATACTATCTCTTGAGTTTTGAATTTACTTAAGAGAGTCCAAGATATTATCTGGGAGTATAAATTCTTCTTGCTAATGCCTTCAAAGAGGTCTTAAATGCTTAAAAATCTTATAAGAGTATGTTCTTTCACTTTAAAAAGTATTTTCTAGCATAACAGCACTACTTGTACTTATTTATTATAATAATATACTTGGGACTTCCTGGAGTCATGATCTCCATAGCATTTCTATAATATTTGCCCAGTTATCCTAATATTAGCCTGAAAAGAGAGAAGGTTGTCATTAACAATAAATAAGAGTGGTTGGACAGTAGCCAAAATCAAGCTCAAAAATCAATAGTAGAGAGCAGTAAAGTTAAGGAGATAAATACTATGGGCTTTGGTGGTTGCCAGATTCAAGAATAGTTGACTTGTTTCTTTTTAACTTTTCTTCTATTATATAAGTTTCTTCTATTTCTCATTTAATCTCTTTTTCTATTTCTATTTTTCCTTATTTTAGACTTAGTAAAAAGAGGATAATATGGCATCATATGTGACTGTCACAGTCACAACATTGTATAACACAAGAGAAAAGTAATATTGTATATCTTATAATAAGATAACTCTTAAATATATAACTCATAATACTTAGAATAGGCTAGATGTAAAGTACACACAGACTATACACTAAAGGTATATAAAGTAGACTCACTTATACTAGGAACTCTACCAAGTTTTCTTATATTAACCAATACAAAGTTGCTCTTTTATCTTTACACTATGATTTAAGTTGTAACAGTAGTAGTATTTGGCTTGTTGGAAAAGAGATTTGAAACTGTATAGGTGTCAAGATTGTTGATGGTGGACTTCATTTTCATCCTCTCTGTTTACTTTATTTTATTTTATTTTATTTTATTTTTATTTTTATTTTATTTTTCTATTTTTAGAACAACTTGGGTTAGGGTTTATCTGTCACACTGTCACATCAGTCACAAGTTGATGGC
>Ga0157363_1005958_pt1 | contig 11427 bp, 3 predicted proteins | sample AttsexASBM1_FD_111477 | JGI IMG/M metagenome (GOLD analysis project Ga0157363, IMG submission 111477) | Fungus gardens microbial communities from leaf cutter ant in Ribeirão Preto, State of São Paulo, Brazil - Atta sexdens ASBM1 | ecosystem: Host-associated > Fungi > Mycelium > Unclassified ...
AAGTTAAAAAGCAGAAGTCTTAGAAGTTGGTCTATAATACTTATCTGGAATTAGAAAGTAGATATCTCAGATATCTTAAAAGTTAGTCTATAACAAATAGTAAGATTATTAATAAAGAATTTAGAATATAAGCAATATAAGATAAGTAGAATAACTTGAACTAGTTAATGTATATAATTACTAGACTATATAGTAATAGCACTACTTAAGTTTCCAAGTGTTTTAAACATTTATTTCTATATTTAAGAACTGGTAGATACTCCGTAGTTTCTAGTCTGATAATTAACCATAGTTTGATATTCATAGTTTTTACTACTATTAACACTAAACTCTAGTATTAAGATAACATACTTTCTTTTATTAGAACTTTCTTTTCTGAACTCCATTTTAATCTCTGAAGTTATGACCAAGCAACATATAGATAATATAGCACATAAGCTAAGATTATTCTAGAAAGTCTATAATCCTATAAATTTTAATAAGTTTCTATACTTATTAAACTCTAACTAACTCTATTGTATATATTTAATATCATTATATTGTCAGAGTTGTAAACTATAAAATTGGTTTTTCTTTTCTTTTTCTTTTTTCTTTTTATTTTATTTCACTTTTATTTTCTTTATCTTAGACTTGAACAAAGAAGTGTGATATAATATTATACATGACAGTTACATATGTCACAAAGCATAACAGCTATGGCATATTTGTCATAGACATTGAATTCTCTTGTATTACTCAATATAAGAGAGTGTTTTTCATCTTAACTTGAAACTTAAGTTATAACATATATACTGTATTAGTTGTAATTTGAAAAAGAAAACTGAAAGGAAGTAGAATATCAGAAAATTCAAGAAGTTGGACATACAACTATTGATATTAGAGAAATGTGCTAACATTAGTCAATTTTCAGACTAAGAAGTGTAAAGTATTTATATGGCTTAGATACTAATACTTGGTAGCTAAAATAATATCTGAGAAATGAAAGATATAGAGTAATTACTTAGGTTATACTAAAATTCTCAAATATTGTCCAGAATTCCATAAAGATCATTAGAATATTATATGATCAGTTATAGAGTAATTGACTATAAAATAAAATCTGATTAATTTACACTGAAAAATATTTGTGTAGATTAGGTAAGATATTCTCTTCTAGAGATTTTGTACAAAGTAGATCTTAAGTAAGTATTATCTATAATAGAAGTCAGATAATTTGAATATACTCAGATTAGTATAACTCCAACTTTACTATGTTTGTTGATACTATTACTTATTTTAATGAACTTTTCTATCTGCCACTTCTCTGTCTAGGATCTTAAGTCCTTGATACTTAATAGCAATAGCATTCAATCTCCTACCTTCGTCTTTTCCTGTACCTTCTTCATCTTCTTTATAAACTCTTCTATCTTTATATACTTCTTTTTTTCCCTCAACTCAAACTTTATTCTTAGATTTTTATAGTTTACCATAAAAGACATTATTGTTAAGCATGGTTTTTACTTCAAGTAAAAGTCTATGGTGTTATAGTGTACTTGGACACTAATATTTTTCTTTTCTTTTATCTATTTTTCTTGATTTATTATTTCTTTTTTTGATTTTTCTTTTTCTTTGATAATAAAGAGGCATGTAACTGTGGTCACATAACAGATCACATGATATGAGGTCATAGGCCTAAATTTTAGGAGAAGGGGCTGGAAGAATAATATTAAGATGCATATAAATAGTATATTTATCTTATAATATATATAGCATACTCATAAACAATGTATAGACATTAGAATAGGATTATTTATTATTAGCATAGACCAGGTATTTATTGTATAAATAGAGTAGCAATATATTAGAGACTCCTTGTCAAGTTCTCTTATGATCTCCACTTGATATTTATCTTAAGATTTATTACTTGTATTGTTATTGGTTTTTTGACTAGTAGTTGCTACAACATATGGTTAGTTATGTGAGAGAAAATAAACTAAGTATGACACTTATCTAAGAGTGGATAAAAGTTACTCAAAGTAAGAATATGAGTTATCTGGAGATATAAATCAAGCTAAATACTTACTTATAGAGTTGTAACTAAACTATAAATAATGATTTTGGTCTTAACTTATATGTTATGTCAACTACTTGTTATATAGTTGTAATTTTGGATGAATTTAGAGTTTGAAAGAGAGAAAGAAAGTAGATTGCTAGAGTTTAATTATCAGATTGAGAAAAGTTGTTAAGTATAGCCCACACTTGAAGAGAACAAAAGTCTAAAGAAGTTTTGACAAGTATGGAAACTTATCAAACTCTATAGTGTTTTAGACTTTTCAGAATAATCTTGGCTTTAACTTATATATTGTATCTTTTACTAGTTATATAGTTACAATTTCAGAAAAAAGTCTTGAGAGGTGAAATTAGTTATAGAAATAGAAATAAGTTGTTATGACTTCAAACTGAGTATGTAGTCAAAATGTTATGAACTTAATCTTAAAATTAGTCAAAAGAAAGAATCTTGTATAGGATTTACACAAGAGAACTCAATAGAGAACTCTGTACAAAATTATCTACCTTATATACTAATATCTAATGGTTTGTATGAGCTATTTCTAGCCTATTCTAAATGATTATGTGTGTATCTTAAGGTCAATATGTGTTTCATATATTGTATAATATCATCCTTCCAGAATTTTCTATATCTTTCTATATATCTCATGACTTATGACTATTACTGTGACAGTGTTATTTGATGTGACTGATATGTAACAGTGTGATATTGTTACTCTAACCTGAACCCAAGTTTTAAAAATAGGAAAATGAAAAATAAATCAAAATAAAAATAAAAACGAAAAATGAAAATAAAAATAAATAAAGTCTATCACTTTTATTTTTGACATAAAAAAGAAAACTCATATTGTTTAATACAAGAAAATTCAGTAGAGGTTTTAGTATAGGTGTGCCTACTTTATATATCTTTGATATATAATTTATATACACTAATATCTAGTCTATCCTAAATATTATAAGATTTATATAGATAAAGTTATTATTTCTTTTATAATATATGATATTATACTTCTGATGTATCATATGATATTGTGACTGTGACTGTGATATATATGGCCAACCTATAACATTTATTTCACACATTCTATTACATGACTTGTAACTATTATAATAGTTATATATAATGTTACTTTATTCTTTCTTTACTAAGTTTTAAGAAACAAGTCTACTATCTTTGATTCTAACATAAGTGTGTTACTATTAGTATTAAAGTTTGATGTTAACTTTAGTTAATTATTAGACTAGTCAACTAGTATTAAATACATGAAGTAAATTAAAGAAATACTTAAGTAAAGCTTTGAGTGATGTTAGTAGATATTTCAGTAGTAAAATACTAACAAGAGTTTAGGTTAAATAAGAGGAAACTTTGTTATAAAATACTAAGTATATATAATATTTAAGAAGAAATAACTTTATTATAGAAAATAGTAAAAACAAGTCCAAATACCTACAGAGTTGATACAAATAAGGCAAAATATCTATAAAGTTTTGATAATAATAAATCTACTATAAAAAATAAAATACTAGCAATATTTTAGCTTTAAAAATGATACAAACTTCATTATAGAAATATTAGAGTTGTGAATGATGGAATGGACTCTATTATATTTTTATTTTGGTTTTATTTGCCTTTTCTTATTTTATTTTGAATTTTTTCTTTTTTTCTTTATTATAAACTTAAGTAAAAGAACTAGTATGATATCATATATAACAGAAAAGTTATACTTATCACATATGTCACTGTCACTGTCACACCAGTCATGTAATATAAAGAAGATTATAAAAGATTTTAGTATAGCAATAATATAATATATTAGTTTTATAAAAAGCATATATATATTATAAAAGTTGTCTTTTGTCTTTACATAAAAACTTAAGTCATAACAAGAGAGTAAAATATATATTGAAAATAAATATAACTTAAAGTTTGGACTGTGATAAAAGTATAGAGTATTTACTTGGTACTGTAGTTGAAACTATGGCTAAAAGAATAGCAGAGTTAGAGATAACTAAGAAAATACTAGAGATAATCTTCAGATATTATGATGATTTAAAGTTTAGATAATAAGTTACTAGGTAATAAAACTTGTATTAAGTAATACAAGAGTGCTCAATAAAGTTTCCAGTACAAAATAATTTATCTTATATACTTTAGATTATAGTCTATACACATTTACAACTAATTTAATAACTAACTTATTTTAAAGTTTATGTACAATTTATAAAACTAACATACTATAGCTTAGCTATATAATATCATTTGTTCTACAACTTTCTATAACTTTCTTTGTACTATGTAATCATGTGACTGTAACTGTGACAATTATGACAAAATATAAAAATAAAAACTAAATTTATTGTGGATGACTTTAATAACATATGTATAAATATAAAAAATACTATGAACTAATAAAAGGTTTTATCTACAAGCAGAAAATAAGTATTTTAAATATTTTGAAAGTTAGTTTATAATAGTTATTTTTATTACTATGTAAAATTTTTTACTATATTTTATATATAGTCTTTAAACAATCTTACTAGTTCTTTTACTCATGTTTTCTTTAATATTGTTATAAAATATATATTGTAGCAACTACTAACTAAAGACAGTTAATAGTTCACTAAGTAATCTTAAATATCAAAAGTCTTATAAATATTATAAGAAAACTCATCAAGGAGTCTCTGATATATTTCTATACTATATATACTATTATAATACATATGAGAACTAATATTTTTCTTTTTCTTTTATCTATTCTTTTTGATTTTATACTTTTTTTCTTTTGAATTTCTTTTTTATGGATGATAAAGAGGCATGTGACCACAGTCACATAACATGTCACATGATGTGATATCATAAAAGCCTAGAATAAACTAAAATAGGCCAGTAGTGGTCTAAATAAGTGATGTTAAAGAACATGATATCAAGGAGCATGTTAACTGTATGACTACTTTATAGTGTATACATAGTATACTCATAGATGATATATAGATATATAAATAGAGTAGCAATTTAGCAGAGACTTCTTGTTAAGTTCTCTTGTAATTCTTACTTGATATCCTACTGAAAGATTTACTACCTTATATTATTATTGAACTTTGTATCTAGTAGTTATTATAATATATATTACTTGTATGAGCCCTATATATGATGTTCACAAGTCCAATATGCTCATATTATGAAAATAATATACTATAACTATACTTTTTAACCTTATAATTTGTAATAATATGTACAAATAATATGACTAGTAATATTATATGTAATAGTTATATATCTCTTCATTATTCAAAATAAAGAAAAATAAAATCAAGAAAAATAAAATAAAATAAAGATATATAAAGATTTAAGCATATTATAATAATATATCATTTTAGACAACTGATCATATTCTTTATAGCAACTATATAACAAAGTCTACTATAATATATGCTTAAAGTTTTTCTAAAACTATATTGAATATTAATTTTTCTACTTATATCTCTGTTAAAATAACTGGAATAGAAATATAAAGTGTTTGTTTCAAGTTTCAGAAGAGATCTAAGTTATATTATCCTAACTAAAGTACAAGTAATATTTATTTTTAAGAGAAGTCTAAGAAAACAAAATAAGATCTCCTAAAGATTGTAAGTATTTTAAATACTCTGAAATATATTCAAATCTGGTAGAATAATAGTTAAGAAATAATTATGTTTAGATAATCAGGAACTCTAATAAAAATATCTAAACTATTAGCTAAAAAAACACAAGTGTTATAAATAAGAATAAATAAAATAAAATAAGAATATTGTAATAACCATTAACCAAGATAATTAATAGTATACTAAGTAGTTTTATAAGTTGAGAATTTTATAGAAATTACAAAAGAACTCAACAAAGTATATTTCTATACTATATATATTATTTATAGTCACAAAGTCATAATTACACTGTTAAAAAATTATATATTATAATGGAAAGTGATAGAAGGTTCTGAAAGGAATGATATCATATAACATGTTACAATATATTATATATATATTGACTCTAAGACATATATATAATAGTTTAAAATAGGCTAAAGTAGTAGAGTATAAACTACCAGTCTTAAATATATAAAGTATTTAATTTTGTACAAAGCTTCTTATTAAGTTCTCTTATATTAATCTAATATAAGATTCTTCTTATTTTAAGATCTTTAAGTTGTAACAGCTATACTATTACTATAAGACAAATATGCTGTAGCTATATTCTTGATATTATTGTTTAAGTTCCTTTTACTATATTTCAAATCTATAATATCACATCATGTGACCACATCCATACACCTCTTCATCATTTAAGAAATATATAAAAATAAAATAAAATAAAAAGAGAAATAAAATCTAAAAATAAATAAAATAAAAATAAAATATAAAAGTTCAGGTATATTATAATAAAGAATATTATGTTGGTATACTGAATTACTTTTGTTCTTAATTTTCTATTTTTTGATATATTAATCTTTTCTTTTATCAATATAATTTCATCTTCTTATCTTTCTACTCTTTGTTCTCTAAAACTTTAACTCTTGTCTTTTTTATATTTTCCACTATCTTTACTTCATTATATCTTGCTTTTAAATTATTTTTTAGTATATTCACTTCTTCTAATAATAACTCTTTTTCTCTACTACTAAGATATTTGTTTTATACTCATAGATAAAACCTTCTACTAGTTCTAGGTATTTTCTATATCTATATATAACTTATGTGTAGATTAAGTTTCTATATTTCATTATCTGAGATCCAATAAGATATCTTAGAAGTTCAAACAAGCTAGTTATATATTATTCAGGAATATAGAAGATAGAGTTAGGATAATCTTTGGCTTCAGCTTATATGCTATATCTTTACAAGTTGCACTAGTTGTATATTTCAGAAGAAAACTTAGGAAACTTAGAGAGTTGGAAATATTAGAAGATAATAAGGTATATTGTTGCTAACACTAGAAGAGAGTATTTGTTTTGGTTGATTTTCAGAATATATTATAAATTACTGGTTTATATACTAGATATACTACCTAGGGTAGTTATCTGGAATGGAACTGTTAAGTGAATTATTTTAGATATTACTGATCCTTGGATATTATAGATAAAAGTTCATAGAGTTAGGCAAGAAACTAGTAAGGATATCTAAGAGGAAATAAAAAGAAGTGATCTATACTGGAAGAGATTAGAAGTGCAGATGAGAAAGAAAGCATTATTCATAGATTGAGACATCTGGTAACTTGTTATCTAGACTCTGAATTATTATATTACTTAGAGATTGTCTCTATAATATTTCTTTAGCTATTTTCTGCTTGACCATTTTCTTAGTTATAATTTCAACTATAGTACTTAGTATTTAAAATTAAGTTCTCAAAATAATAGATGAGAATCAGAGAACTAAGATAATTATTCTGAGCAACTAGTCACTACAGACATTATTAAGAGATTTGTGGAGATTATTAGAAATGGAGAGAGATTTATAGACTATCTAGAATATATATCAGATAATCTTAGACTATATTAAGAAGACAGATCTTGCTCCAAGTGAATGTTTATAATTAGTTACATAGAAAGAATCAGATTAAGTATGAAAACTTGTCTAGAAATAGATGTTGATATTCATAAGATTAGGCAAAGTATCTGGTTTGTGAATCAAGCTTAAAAGCTTGTTCATGGATTAGTGATATAACCTTAGATAATAATCTTAGCCTCAACTTGTGTGTTATATTACTGTCTGTTATGTGGTTGTAATTTTGAATAATAAGATATTAGAAAAGACTAGTTAATAACTTAGTCATAGAAGTGAGAAGATGAGCTTTGAACAATTCTTAGTCAATTTTCAGATAGAATAATATAGCATATCTACTTAATCTTAAATAATAAGTCTGTAGTTAGAACTATGTCTAGAAAAATAGTAGTATAGAGAATAACTAAGAAAACATTATAGAGATAGTTTTTAAAATATAAAATGACTGGGAATTTAAATAATAAGTTACTAGGAGATAAAACATGAGAGGCTGATTCATATATGAATAAGCATAGATGAAGTATACCTAGGTATGGTTAGAGTCCTATCTAGAGGTCAGAAAGTAGATATCTTAAAATTCTTAGAAGTTGGTCTATGACAGACTAGTATGTAATACTCTTATAACATTCAAAATATCTTCTAATATTATACTAGCAAATATCAGATATTTATAACTTTAATCTTTCTCTTTTCATTTATTAATGTTTATCTTAAAAATTAATACTTGTCTCTAAGTTAGGCCAAAAGCATACTCATGTATTAAGTGATACAAGAGAACTTCTAATATAAGGTAGATTACTTATATATCCTAGTTGTTAATCTATTTTAAAGTAATGACTAAGTTCTTTCAGCTTCCATTACATTTTACATTATATTATACTCTCTTAGCTAAGTCTATATAAGAAAACTAAATTATACAATTGTTAGATACAGTTTACATCTTATTATTCAAAATTCAATAATAGGCTCTTAGAAGTTCAAAGTAAGTTAATATATTAGCTAAAAACCCAGAAGGCAGTGGTTAGAACAACCTTTGGCTTCAACTTATGTGTTATACTTCTACAAGTTGTACTAGTTATATATTTTGGATGAAAACTCAGAACTGAATAAGTGGCTTAGTCTACTAGAAGATAAAGAGATATGTTGTTACTAAAACTAGAAGTAGGTGGTAATTTTAGTTAATTTTTAGAATAAAGCTTTACAATGTAAACTACTAGTATATACTAAGTTATCTAAGGTAGTTATCTAGAATAAAGACTGCTAAGAATAATGCTATTATCTTGAATACTGGTGATTTTCAGATGTTAGGGATAGAGATTTATAGAGTTGGCAAAGGTTCAACAAAGATATTTAATATGGAATAAAGAAATATGATCTATACTAAAGGTGATTAGAAAGTGTAGATGAAGGAAGAGGTATTATCTATGGGTTAGAACAGATGTAACTAGATTGGGATATAACAAAAATAAAATAACTAATTTTACTTTAGTAATTTCTGACAAATCTAAATGATAAATAGTCTAGAAGTGTAACTAAGCTTCTATAAAGTAGATCTGGACTTATATTTTGCTAGTATTCTCTAACAGCTAAGAATGTACAGATATGGAGGATATTTATAACTGATGCAAGATTTATCTACTCTAACCAGTTAGGTAAACTTTGGCAATAATCTATAATCAATATAAGTGCTTATATTTAATCAGAATAAGTCAAATGATTATGTTTAATAACAATATTTCAAATTTCTTTTTGAACTATCTTTTGAATTATAATACTAAATATGTTTCTTTTTTCTTCTCCTAGTATAAAAGTGAGACAAGGCTCTATTTTCTCTTCTATTTTTTTACTTTATATATTGCTTTAATTTTAGAAAAATATTAAAAAGCCTTAACTCTCCTACTCTTATTTTAACTCTTTTACTCTTGATAATGGCTTTTTTATTTCTCAAGAGAAAAGTTCTGATATCTTGCCTACTAATTTTATATATAATTACTGTGAGGAAATCTGTTACTTTGCAAAAAAGCTAGGATTCAAATACTACTAATATCTGTTATCAATACTATAGAGTTCTATAGTCTTCTACAAAGCCTGCAGAGTTTACTTTGTTAACTCTGCTACTTTCATCTACCAAACACTAGTTACTGCTAGCACTTGAGTAATTACCATTCTACATCTTCTATTGCCATCAAATATGTCCTTGTCTTTCTTAATAATCTTTTAAATAGTTCTATCAGAGTTTCTAGCTATCTGTATACTATTATTCTCTAGTTATTATTAGGATAACTAGGCAAAGTCTGCAAGGTATACAAAGTTTACAATTTCTGAAAGTATTCTAGGTTATATTATCTATATAAAGTACAGGTGGCACTCACTTCCAGAAATATCCTAAGAGAACAGTTTGAAGACAACAGCTATTCTAAATACTACTCAAGTGTATTCTAATCTAGTAAAACACTGATATAACTAAAGAATAATTATATTTAGATAGTCAGAAACTTTGATGGAAATATTTAGAAGGTCAGCTGAGAAGGAAAAAAGGTTTACAGCAGCAACATATAGAATAAGACAGTGTTGGAATGCTAGGCAATACTTGATAAGGTTTGATAGTAGAGAAAAGTAGTACTAGCTTAATGAATACTATGAAGTTTGGCAGTATTTAAGTGCTGGAATTTCATACAAGAGCTAGTTCTCTTACAGTTATTTCATCACTGTTTGGCTAAATTAGAATAGACTCAAACTTTTACCTTACATTATTAGATGGACAATATATCTTAGGTTTTTCTAAAGCTTGAAGTATAAACTCTACATCTCTGCTGCAATTACTTTAATACTTATTATAATATTTCTTCTTTTCTATATAACTTTGGACTAGTTATTAAACATGACAAGTCTGAGGTTTTTCATTTTTCTAAGATAAGAAATGATACCAACTCTTCTATGAATCTTAACTCTGTCAGAGAAAGCATTTTATATCTAAAGAATATAGTGATACTTGGGCTTCTTCTTCAATAGAAAGCTGTTATCACACTTACTACTATATTATCAAGTCTTTGTTCATAATGAAACTGTAAAGCAATTTCAAAAAAGTCTTTTACCAGCCAACAAATATCTTTTGTACAAAATATATATCTTACTTATTATACTGTAGGTTTCAGTTATGGTATTTTAAATAAAAGTCTTTTATATCTCATCTACCAAAGAAGTTAAGGTTATTGCTAGTATAATTCCCAATCAAGTCTTACTTAGACAAACTCACTCATGGACCATCACTATTTGTATATTTCATTACTTTTATAGTAACTTAGTTTCTTTTGATTTTTTTCTTTTTTATTTTATTTTATTTTTTGTTTTCCTTATTAAGACTTGAATAAGAGATAGTAATATAACTGTTACAACTATTACAAAGTATGACAATAACATGATGGCTATTACAGTTACAGTTATAATATTATATGATAGAAAAGGGTATAAAAATTTAGAAAGAATGATATTATAATAACATAGCTATAGCATATTGGGTAGGTTAGATATAGAAGTGTACTGACCATTGTTAAAGTCAAAGATAATAGACTTAACTCTTTTCAATTTTTCTTTTTCATTTTTATTTTCTTTTCAATTTTCCTCTCTATTTTTAGAACTAGAGTTAGGGTTAGAGTGATAAGATTACACAGTCACAAGTCACAAGATGCATAGAAGAATGTAGAAGGTTCTGAAAGGATGATGTCATACAATATATGCAATATATGTTGACCTTAAGGTAAACACATGGCTGTTTAGAGTAAGTTAAAAGTAGTTAGCACAGACCATGAGGTTTTAGTATATAAGGTAGACTATCCTGCACAG
>Ga0157363_1005959_pt1 | contig 11427 bp, 12 predicted proteins | sample AttsexASBM1_FD_111477 | JGI IMG/M metagenome (GOLD analysis project Ga0157363, IMG submission 111477) | Fungus gardens microbial communities from leaf cutter ant in Ribeirão Preto, State of São Paulo, Brazil - Atta sexdens ASBM1 | ecosystem: Host-associated > Fungi > Mycelium > Unclassified ...
ACAATGCCGCCAGTATTGCCGGGTTGACTGCTGCTATCTCCGCCGGAAACAGCGCTTCATAGCCCAGATTCATCAGCGCTTTATTAGCGTTGTAGTGCAGAAAGGCTTTTACCTCTTCCGCCCAGCCCGATTCCCCATACAGCGCATCGGTATAAGCCAGTTCGTTTTCATACAGCTCCAGCAGCAGATCGATAGCGAACTGCTGCAGCGCTTCACGCCGCGCGGCATCGGCGTGCTGCAGCGCCTGCTGATATTTATAGCCAATATAGTAACCATGAACCGCCTCATCGCGGATGATCAGGCGGATCAGATCGGCGGTGTTAGTCAGCTTGCCCCGGCTGGACCAGTACATCGGCAACCAGAAGCCGGAATAAAACAGAAACGACTCCAGGAAAACGCTGGCGATCTTTTTCTTCAGCGGATCGTCCGCCTGATAGTGCGCCAGAATGATCTGCGCCTTTTTCTGCAGCGCGGCGTTCTCTTCGCTCCAGCGGTAGGCAGCGTCAACGTCTGCCGTGTTGCATAGCGTGGAGAAAACCGAGCTGTAGGAGCGGGCGTGTACCGCCTCCATAAAGCTGATATTTGACAGCACCGCTTCTTCGTGCGGCGTGGCGGCGTCCGGCATCAGGCCCGGTGCGCCCACGACATTCTGAATCGTATCGAGCAGCGTCAGGCCGGTAAATACGCGGATAGTCAGCTGCTGCTGCGCCGGTGCCAGCGCCTGCCACGCAGGCAGATCGTTGGAAAGCGGCACTTTTTCCGGCAGCCAGAAATTACTGGTGAGACGGTTCCAGACCTCAAGATCTTTATCATCCTGCAGGCGATTCCAGTTAATCGCCTGAATAGCATTAAGTTTCATCATAACTTTACAGGGCGCAGGAGACGCAGCCCTCAACCTCCGTGCCTTGTAGCGCCATCTGACGCAGGCGAATGTAATAGAGCGTTTTAATGCCCTTTTTCCAGGCGTAAATCTGCGCTTTGTTGATATCGCGCGTGGTAACGTCGTCGCGGAAAAACAGCGTCAGCGACAATCCCTGATCGACATGCCGGGTTGCTTCCGCATAGGTATCGATAATCGCCTCAGGGCCAATCTGGTAGGCATCCTGATAAAATGCCTGGTTTTCATTGGTCATAAACGGCGCCGGATAATAGACGCGTCCGGTTTTACCCTCTTTACGGATCTCAATGCGTGACACAATCGGATGAATACTTGAGGTGGCGTGGTTGATGTAGGAGATAGAACCGGTTGGCGGGATCGCCTGCAGGTTCTGGTTAAACAGCCCGTGCTGCATCACCGCCGACCGCAGCGCCTGCCAGTCAGCCTGCGTCGGCAGGACAAGACCGGCATCGTCAAATAGCTGCGCAATGCGCGCGGTGCGCGGCTGCCAGCTGCACGTAATATATTTATCGAAGTACTCTCCGCTGGCGTAGTGAGACTGTTCAAACCCGTCAAAGCTGCGCTGACGCTCCCGGGCCAGCTGGTTTGAGGTACGCAGTGCGTGAAACGTGACGCAGTAAAAGTAGAGGTTGGTGAAATCCAGCGCCTCTTCTGAACCGTAGGCGATACCTTCCCGCGCCAGATAGCCGTGCAGATTCATCTGCCCGAGGCCAATGGCGTGTGAACGGCGATTGCCTTCGGCGACGGACGGCACCGAAGCGATCTCACTCATCTCTGACACGGCGGTAAGCGCCCGCACGGCCACCGCCACGGTGCGGGGGAGGTCACGGGAATCCATCGCGTGTGCGATATTCAGCGAGCCGAGATTACAGGAGATATCTTTGCCCGTGCGCCGGTAGCTGAGATCCTCATTCAGTTCGCTGGCGCTGTTGACCTGCAAAATCTCTGAACAGAGGTTGCTCATATTAATGCGCCCGGCAATCGGATTACTGCGGTTAACGCTATCCTCATACATGATATAGGGGTAGCCCGACTCAAACTGGATCTCTGCCAGCGTCTGGAAAAAGTCGCGCGGGTTGATATAGGTTTTGCGGATGCGTTCGTCCGCCAGCATCGCGTCATAGTGCTCGCTGATGCTGATATCGCCGAACGCTTTGCCATAGATGCGCTCAACGTCATACGGCGAAAACAGCGCCATATCCCGGTTCTCTTTTGCCAGCTGAAAAGTGATATCCGGGATCGTTACGCCCAGCGAGAGCGTTTTAATGCGGATTTTTTCATCCGCGTTTTCACGTTTGGTATCGAGGAAGCGCAGAATATCGGGATGATGGGCGTTCAGCCAGACCGCACCGGCCCCCTGACGCGCGCCCAGCTGATTAGCGTAAGAGAACGCATCCTCCAGCATCTTCATGACCGGGATCACGCCGGATGACTGGTTTTCGATACGCTTGATCGGCGCTCCCGCTTCGCGCAGGTTAGAAAGCAGAAACGCCACGCCGCCGCCGCGTTTAGAGAGCTGCAGGGCAGAGTTCACCGCGCGGCCAATCGACTCCATATTATCTTCAATACGCAGCAGGAAGCAGGAGACCAGCTCACCGCGCTGCTGCTTGCCGCAGTTCAGAAACGTAGGTGTGGCGGGCTGGAAACGGCCGCTCAGGATCTCTGTCAGCAGCGCTCGCGCCTGCTGCTCATCGCCACGCGCCAGCGTCAGCGCCACCATGCAGGCGCGCTGGGTGAAGGTCTCCAGGTAACGTTTGCCATCAAAGGTTTTCAGCGTATAGCTGGTGTAAAACTTCCAGGCACCGAGGAAGGTGTGAAAGCGGTGATCCTGCGCATCCGCTTCATCATGCAGGGCGCAGAGAAAGCGAAAGTCATACTGATTCAGGACGCTGGCTTCGTAGTAGCCTTCCTCAACCAGATAGCGCAGCCGCTCAGCAGCGGAGCTGAAGGTCAGCGTATTGGGCTGAACGTGCTGCAGGAAAAACTGCCGCGCCGCTTCGCGATCTTTTTCAAACTGAATATGACCCGCTGTGTCATACAGATTCAGCATCGCGTTCAGCGCGTGGTAATCGAGCTGCGTGCTGTTCAGGGTGTCTGCTGTTGCCAAAATTGGGTTACTCCTGCTTTAACCTGCGCAATGTCTTCCGGCGTGCCCATCATTTCAAAGCGATAAAGGCAGGGCACCTGACATTTACGCGCAATGATGTCGCCTGCCAGGCAGAAACCGCTGCCGAAATTGCGGTTGCCGGCGGCAATGACGCCGCGGATGCCGCGACGATTTGCGCTGTCGTTAAGAAACTGAATCACCTGGCGCGGGACGGCCCCCTGCACACCGCCGCCGCCATAGCTCGGCACCACCAGAATATAGGGGTGGTCAACCTGCAGCCGCTGGTTAGCCTCTGCAGGAATGCGGTGCGCCGGCAGCGCCAGGCGGGTAATAAACCTGTGGGTGTTTTCTGACCGGCTGGAAAAATAGACCAGCGGATACATGGCGCTATTCACTTACCGCAGCGGAGTGCCGCAGCGCAGCAATTTTATCCGGACGGAAACCGCTCCAGCTGTCATCCGGCGTCATGACAACCGGCACCTGGCGGTATCCCAGCGCTTTAATTTCTTCGAGCGCTTCCGGCGCGGTATCAAGGTTGATGAGCTGATACGTCATGCCGCAGCGGTCCAGGGCATTTTTAGTGGTATCACACTGGACACAGTTACTCTTAGTGTAAATAATAATGCTCATGATTCGCATTTCCTTTTAGTGGCAGGAAGATAGCTGCTGTTGCCAGGCGCAACCGGCCATAAATCAATATGTAGCGTCTTTTGTATAATTAGATACTAGATGTGGTATTTGTGGCGGTCAACCCGATAACTGAAGGGGTATTGCTCTGACGGTACAACAACCCAGGCAGGCTGCGCTTTTTGCAATGGAAAAAATTTTTCTGGTCGCTGAAAGGCAAAAAAAAGCCCTGCATCAGCAGGGCTTTTTCAGAATCATGTGCCGGTTAGCGGCGGGACACCAGCAGTGCACCCAGAACCAGGCCTACGGCGGCACCCAGTCCTACGCCATGCCACGGCTTATCGCGTACGTAGGCGTCAACCTGATAGCCTGCATCGCGCGCCGCCTGGGAAACTGAACTATTGCCGTTCATTTTCGCGCGGGTCTGCTTCAGCAATTTTTGCGCCTTGTCGCGCGCGCTGTCGACTTCATCTTTGGCGTCGCTGCCATAAGACTTAAGCAACGCTTCCAGCGAATCAGCCAGATCGTTTACATCCTGATTGATATCAATGTCATCGTTTTTAGTGGTTCGATTAAACATTTTTCGCTCCCTTTGATTTAAAACGTAATACTAAGTGTAGACGATACGTGATTAAACGCAGCGCTATGCCAGGCTTTAGGGAAAATCCGAATGTCTGTACCCCAGGTCTGTTGTAAGGTTGCGGGGCTGTGAGAAGAGAGGAGCAAGCATGTATTTACGTCCGGATGAGGTTGCGCGCGTACTGGAGAAAGCAGGATTCGAAATGGATGTTCTGACGCCAAAAACCTATGGTTACCGCCGTGGTGAAAACTACGTCTATGTTAACCGTGAGGCGCGTCTGGGACGCACGGCGCTGGTGATCCATCCTACGCTGAAAGAGAAAAGCCAGCACTTTGCTGAGCCCGCCTCAGAGATGAAAACCTGCGATCACTACACGCAATTCCCTCTCTACCTGATGGGTGATTCACAGGAGCATTACGGTATTCCCCACGGTTTCAGTTCCCGTGTTGCGCTGGAGCGCTATCTGCAGGGCGTGTTTGGCGCCTGATTTTTTGCCCCGTTAACGCGGGGCTCTCCTGGCCTGCACCATCCCCGGTTTCTGCCACGTTGCAAAACGCAGCGCGGATGCGTATAACTCTGTATCCATATAGAAGTTTAGACGTCCATATGGATTATCAGTATGCAAAGCGCGAATACCCCTCCGCAGGAAAGTTTCAAACGCACGATGAAAGTGCGGCACCTGGTGATGCTGTCGCTGGGTGGCGTCATCGGCACCGGCCTGTTTTTCAATACCGGCTATATCATCTCAACCACCGGTGCAGCGGGCACGCTGCTGGCCTATCTGATTGGCGCGCTGGTGGTCTGGCTGGTCATGGCCTGCCTGGGCGAGCTGGCGGTAGCGATGCCGGAAACCGGCGCGTTTCACGTCTATGCCGCACGTTATCTGAGCCCGGCCACGGGCTATACCGTCGCCTGGCTCTACTGGCTCACCTGGACCGTGGCGCTGGGGTCGAGCCTGACCGCGGCCGGTTTCTGTATGCAGTACTGGTTCCCGACGGTGCCGGTCTGGCTCTGGTGCCTGGTGTTCTGCCTGGCTATCTATCTGCTGAATATCATCTCGACGCGCTTTTTTGCCGAAGGTGAGTTCTGGTTCTCAGTCATTAAAGTGGTCACCATCATCGCCTTTATTGTGCTGGGCGGCGCCGCGATGTTTGGCTTTATCCCGCTGAAAGATGGCTCTGCCGCGCCTGGCCTGCATAACCTGACGGCGTCAGGCTGGCTACCGCACGGCACGCTGCCGATTCTGATGACCATGGTGGCGGTAAACTTTGCGTTTTCCGGTACTGAACTGATTGGGATTGCAGCAGGGGAGACCGAGGATCCGCAGAAAGCGCTGCCGCTGGCTATCCGTACTACCGTCGCGCGCCTGATTATCTTTTTTGTCGGCACGGTGTTTGTGCTGGCGGCACTTATCCCGATGGACCAGGCGGGCATCGTCAAAAGCCCGTTTGTTCTGGTGTTTGAAAAAATCGGTATTCCCTGGTCGGCTGACATCTTCAATTTTGTGATTCTCACGGCGATCCTCTCCGCCGCTAACTCCGGCCTCTATGCCTCCGGACGCATGCTCTGGTCGCTGGCGAATGAAAATACGCTGCCGCGCTGTTTTGCGCGCGTGAACCGGCGCGGTATTCCGGTGCTGGCGATCACCATCAGCATGCTGGGGGGCCTGCTGGCGCTCTTCTCCAGCGTGATCGCGCCGGATACGGTATTTGTGGCGCTGTCGGCGATCTCCGGTTTTGCCGTGGTGGCCGTCTGGCTCAGCATCTGCGCCTCGCACTACGTTTTCCGCCGGCGCTACGTGCGAGCCGGCAAAGATATCAGACAGCTCGCCTGGCGCGCGCCATTCTATCCGGTGGTGCCGGTGCTGGGGTTTGTGCTCTGCCTGCTGGCGTGCGTGGGCCTGGCCTTCGATCCGTCGCAGCGCATTGCGCTCTGGTGCGGTATTCCGTTTGTACTGCTCTGTTATGCTGCTTACTATGTTACCCGGCGACGTAAACCCCTTAAGACGCAGGAGAGCAACCATGCCGCGTAACCCGATTGCTGAAGCACTCACCCAGACCCGTCCGCTGATCCTTGATGGCGCACTGGCCACCGAGCTGGAGGCGCGCGGCTGCGATCTGGCAGATTCCCTCTGGTCAGCAAAGGTGCTGATGGAGCAGCCGGAACTGATTTATGCCGTGCACCGCGACTACTTTGCTGCCGGCGCGCAGGTAGCGATCACCGCCAGCTATCAGGCAACGCCGCGCGGTTTTGCCGCGCGCGGTCTGGAGAGCGGCAAGGCGGGCGATCTGATTCGCCTGAGCGTGACGCTGGCGCAGCGTGCACGCGATGATTATCGCGCCGCTTCCGGCACCACGGCGCCGCTGCTGGTCGCCGGTTCAGTGGGGCCGTGGGGCGCCTATCTGGCAAACGGGGCCGAATATCGCGGCGATTACGCGCTGCCGCCGGAAGAGATGAAAGATTTCCACCGGCCGCGCGTGGCGGCGCTGCTGGAAGCGGGTGTCGACCTGCTGGCGTGTGAAACGCTGCCGTCGTTTGGTGAAGCGCAGGCGCTGATCGCGCTGCTGGCTGAATTTCCGCACAGCAGCGCGTGGTTTTCGTTTACGCTGCGTGATGCAGAGCATATCAGCGACGGCACGCCGCTTGAGAGCGTGATGAAGGTGATTAACGCGGCACCGCAGGTGGTGGCGGTGGGGATCAACTGTATCGCGCTGGAGAGCGTCACGCCGGCGCTGCGGACGCTGCAGGCGCTGACGCAGAAGCCGCTGCTGGTCTACCCTAACTCGGGCGAGCAGTATGATGCAGAGAGTAAAAGCTGGCACTCGGCACCCTCTGGCTGCACGCTGCAGGAGAAGTTTAGCGAATGGCAGCAGGCGGGTGCGCAGCTGATTGGCGGCTGCTGCCGGACGTCGCCTGAGGATATCCGGGCAATTGCTGCCTGTTGTCAACGCTGAATAAGCACAAAAAAAGCACACTGATAGCGCGATTGTCGTCAGTGAAAAGCCAGAGAGCACGGTTTACACTGTGCTCTCTGACTCTGATGCGGATCTGCTATGAACCTGCGACACACTCTTCCCGCCTGCGCGCTGCTGCTAAGCGGCTGCGCCACTATTGTCGGTACAGACACGCAGCCGGTAAAAATTGACTCCATTCCGCAAGGCGCCCGCTTTACGGTACAGGATGAGACCGGGCGCGCGGTGGCGCAGGGCTACACGCCCCAGACCGTAGACCTGGCAAAATCAAACGGCAGTTACTTCGGCAAAAAACATTATCAGGTCATGCTGGAAAGCCCGGGCTATGTCCCGCTGACGCTGCCCATTGAGGCGAGTGCCAATCTCTGGTACGTGCTGGGGAATATTCCGCTGCTCGGCTTCCCGGGCTGGCTGGTGGTCGATCCGTTCTATGGCGGGATGTATACCCTGAAGCCGGATCATCCGCAGCCGGTACTGAACGTAACAGGCGCGCGCGGCCGCTAGCCCGTGCGGGTTCGTGGGGGGCGCATTCATGCGCTCCTGGCAGATTCCCGGCAACGTCGGCCAGGGCGCCATTAATGGCGCCCCTACGAAGGGTTCAGGTGCCGTAGGGGGCGCATTAATGCACCCCTGGCATAATTTCAGGTGCCTCAGGATTACCGTAGGGGACGCATTCATGCGCCCCTGCAAACCTGTAAAATTCGCTGCTTACTGGGCGGTGGGCTTGACCATGGCGTTGCCGGGTTTATGCTGGGCGAGATACTGCTGCTGAAAAATACACATGCGGATGGTGTTACGGTATTCACCGTTGATAAAAAATTCATGCTTCAGCACGCCTTCGACTTCGAAGCCCAGCTTACTGTAGATATGAATCGCTTTCTCATTCTCCTGATCAACAATCAGATAGAGCTTGTAGAGATTCAGCACGGAAAAACCGTAATCCATTGCCAGCCGCGCCGCCTTGCTGGCTAAGCCTTTCCCCTGATGCCCCGGCGCGATGATGATCTGAAACTCCGCGCGGCGGTGCACATGATTAATCTCCACCAGCTCGACCAGTCCCGCTTTTTCCTCTTCATACTCGACCACAAAGCGTCGTTCGGTCTGATCGTGAATATGCTTGTCATAGAGGTCGGAGAGCTCAACAAACGCCTCATAAGGCTCTTCAAACCAGTAGCGCATTACGCTGGCATTGTTATCCAGCTGATGAACAAAATGCAGATCTTCCCGCTCCAGAGGGCGTAATTTCACCGTCATAACAGTTCCTGAATGTTTAGTGGAGTGCGCCTGAATACGAGGTGCGCATAAATGCGCACCCTGCAGATGTGATGCAGGCATATGCGACCCGGGACCCGTGCGCCGTTATCCCACGATTCGTCCCTGCGCCATATGCGCCGCGCGGTCGCACATATGATCGATAACGTCCGGATCGTGGCTGACCAGCACCATGGTCAGCCCGTCGTTCTGTTTGAGATCGTTCAGCAGGTTGAGGATCTCCGCCTGAACTGACATATCCAGCGCCGATGTCGGTTCATCCAGCAGCAGGATTTTAGGTTCCAGCAGCAGCGCGCGCACAATCGCCACGCGCTGGCGCTGTCCGCCCGAGAGCTGATGCGGATAGCGGTTCGCCAGCGCCGGATCGAGACCCACGTGACAAAAGCCTGCGTCGATGCGGTCATCGATATTATCGCGCTTTAACAACTTCAGCGGCTCCGCCAGCGTGCGGCGCAGGCGATGGCGCGGATGCAGCGAGGCATACGGATCCTGAAACACCATCTGCACATCGCGTCGCAGCTGGCCGGTAAAGGCTTTGCCCGGCTGGACTGCCGTCTGCGCCAGCGTCATCTCGCCCTGCCAGTGCGGATTCAGACCGGCCAGCACCCACAGCAGCGACGATTTGCCGCAGCCGGATGGGCCAACCAGACCAAAACACTCACCGGCAGCGACCTGCAGGGAGACGTCGTGCACCACGGTACGCAGCTCATAGCCGTGCTTATGGGCAACGCTCAGGTTTGATAACTCAATCATTCTCTCTCTCCAGCGCGGCGCGATCCAGCACCGGCAGACGTTCGCCGTGCGTCGCCTTACCGGGACGACAGGCCCACAGCGTGCGGGTATAGGGGTGGGTAGCATGAGAGAGCTGTGCGGCAGGCAGCGTATCAAGCAGCCGGCCCTTATACATCACCATCACCCGTTCGCAGTGCTCTGAGACCTGCTGCAGATCGTGACTGATCAGCAGCAGCCCCATATTGCGCTGCTCCACCAGCCGGCGGATCAGCGCCAGCACCTGATCGCGCATGGCGTGATCGAGCGCGGAGGTTGGTTCATCAGCAATCAGCAGCTCCGGATCGGTGATCAGCGCAATCGCCAGCATCACGCGCTGACCCATGCCGCCGGAGAGCTGGTGCGGATAGCGCTTCATCAGCTGACGCGGTTCAGGCAGGCCAACGGCGGCCAGCATCTCACACACTTTCTCGCGTCGCTCAGCGCGGCTCAGCTTGCGATGCAAAATCAGCGGCTCTTCTACCTGCCAGCCGATGGTGCGCGTCGGGTTAAGCGCATATTTCGGGTCCTGCATCACCATCGCTACTTTTCCGCCGCGCAGCGTGATCCAGTCACGCTCCTGCAGACGCTGAGCATCAGCACCGGCAATCTGCAGACGTTCAGCCTGCAGCTGCAGGGAAGGGGAGAGCAGGCCCATCAGCGAGCGTGCGGTAAGCGATTTGCCGGAGCCGGACTCACCGACCAGCGCCACGCGTTCGCGGCCAATCTGAAAGCTGATGTTATCCACCAGCAGCGCGTCGCCGCTGCGGATGCTCAGCCCGCGGGCATCAATCAATAACTCATTTGGCATGGCGGGTATCCAGTCGATCGCGCAGGCCGTCGCCTGTCAGGTTAAACGCCAGGCTGGCGAACAGAATCGCAGCGCCGGGCGCAGCCGCTACCCACCACTGATCAAAAATAACTTTACTCCCTTCGGCAACCATCGAACCCCACTCGGCAGTAGGGGGCTGTACGCCCATACCGAGGAAGCCGAGACCGGCAGCGGAGAGAATAATACCGCCGAGGCTGAGCGCAGCACGCACGACGGCAGTCGGCAGGCAGAGCGGCAGAATATGGCCGAACATCAGCCGCAGGCCGGTGATACCCTGCATGCGCGCGGCGGCAAGATAGTCGCTGCGGCGCAGCGCCAGCGTCTCTGCACGCGCCTGGCGGGCAAACGGCGGCCAGCTGGTCAGCGCCAGCGCCAGCGCGCCGTTCATCAGGCCCGGACCGAGCATGGCGACCAGCGCCAGCGCAATCACCAGGTTCGGCAGCGACAGGAAAATATCGGTAATGCGCATCAGCACGCGCTCGGTCCAGCCGCCGACGTAACCGGCGGTAATACCAATCAGTAATCCCACCGGGATCGTCAGCACCAGGATCAGCGACACCAGCAGCAGCGTCGGGCGCGCGCCGTAAATCACGCGCGACAGCAGATCGCGGCCAAAGCCGTCGGTGCCAAACCAGTGCAGCGCGGAGGGCGGCAGCAGGCGCTGGTTGATGGTCTGCACATTCGGATCAAACGGAGCCAGCCAGGGTGCCAGCAGCGCCATCGCAATCAGAATCACCACCAGCGTCAGGCCGATGGAGAGGGAAGTCACGCGCGCCCGACGACGACGCGGACGCACGCTTTCCAGTTCGTGAAGTTGTTGAGTCATCGGGTTCTCGGATCGGTTAACCAGGTCAGGGCGTCAGCCACGGCGTTAAGCAGAATAAAGCAGCCGCCAATCAGCAGCGTGGCGCCAAGGATAGCCGGCACATCCGCTGAGAACAGAGCGTTGGTCATATAGCGGCCCACGCCCGGCCATGCGAATACGGTCTCTGTCAGCACCGAGCCTTCCAGCAGCGTGGCATACGAGAGCGCAATCACGGTGATCAGCGTACCGGTGACGTTGGGCAGAATATGACGCAGCAGGATGCGCGTGCGGCCCGCACCTTTTGCGCGTGCCAGTACCACATACTCTTTGCTGCTCTCTTCGAGCAGCGCCGCACGCAGCAGACGGGTAATGCCCGCCATCGCCAGCAGACCGAGGATCACGACCGGCAGCCAGAGGTGCGCAATCGCGTTACGGAACATCTCCGGATCGCCGGAGAGCCAGCTGTCGATCAGCACAAAGCCGGTTTTGGGTTCCAGCGTATAGACCCAGATATCATCCAGCTGGCCCGGTCCGGCTGACCAGTGCAGCACCGCGTAGAACAGCAG
>Ga0157363_1005960_pt1 | contig 11426 bp, 3 predicted proteins | sample AttsexASBM1_FD_111477 | JGI IMG/M metagenome (GOLD analysis project Ga0157363, IMG submission 111477) | Fungus gardens microbial communities from leaf cutter ant in Ribeirão Preto, State of São Paulo, Brazil - Atta sexdens ASBM1 | ecosystem: Host-associated > Fungi > Mycelium > Unclassified ...
ATTTAATTTTTGTTTTTTTTATATACTCTCGCGAAAAAATATTTTATATATAAATGTTTTAAAAAATATTATATATAATATTTTTTGACATATTTTATATGTATATAATTATATATAATTATAATTGTATATAAAATATGTCAATTATATATATAATTTTATGTAATTTTATATAATTATGTATAATTATATAATTACATATAATTATACTATACGGGCTACTACAATCATATTTCAATTTTTGAAAATTTTACATGTCTGATGGAAAAACTATGTGTATATGTAACATAAATATTTCTTTAATTTTAAATTATAAAACAAAATTTTTGATTATGCATATACCATATATAATTACATAAAATATTATATATTTATAAAGGAAAGCCCCCTATTATGAGATAGGTGCCTAATATGATGTAACGGCGTTTCTAAACTAACAAATGCTATCTATTGGTTCCACCATGAATTTATTGCTGTTGGATTGAAAACTATTTAGTAGAAAATTCATTATTAGATCATGCTTGTAAAAGAAGAATTTTAGAATTTAGATATCTTCAAGTTTCATTGAGATGAGCCTTTAAATCTTATTCATTATTTAATAAATAAATATTAGCAATAAATTCTTTTAGTAATGATAAAGTAAGATCATACTAAGAGAAAAATACGGGGAGGGATATGTTGAATTGCAGAAGTTAGATTTGATGATCATAAAACCGAAAGACGTGGAAATCATAATATGAGAATACTCAAGGTATTTCTAATATGAAATAACTCATGCTCCCATGTCATAGTGAAAATCGCTGCTAAAGTATAAATGTTATTGTACAATAATAAAAAGGACAACCCTATGAGATATACGGCAAAAATACAAGTGTTTAAAAAAGTTCATTTTTTAATACGAAATATTTCAAATTTTCAATATTTTTTTCATAATAATAGACAATATAAAGTTTTTACTGATATAGTTCGTTTAAACATAGTAAATAATACTTAATAAATAAAATTTTTGATAGGTGTGGCGTACATATCGGAGTTACCCTATATTTTGTGTTTTACTATCAATTTCTTGGGGCATCTCATATTAGGAGCACAATTCTTTTACTTTGCGATTGCTCACTTTTTACATATCTTTAATTTAAAAAAAAATGAAATTTGAATTAAATTTTATATAACATTATCTTAAAACTTATTAAATTCTCTTCAAAATGACCTATTATTTTCTAAAATTCTGCTCATAGATTTCTAGCAAATTTTACCCAAAATGAACTCGATATCTCATAATAGGGGCTTTTCCTCTACATATCATACGCATATATAATAATTTTAATAACAAATTCGATTGAATGCATTCAGTGCGCACTAATGCACGTTAAAGCCGTCATACACGTAATGTAAAGATATGTTTATATATAAATAGAAATACAAGATATGTTTATATATAAATAGAAAAACATAGAAATCAATTAAATTCTGAAACATTCAATACATTTTAATGTATTATTAGGAAAAATATGTATTTTATAATTCAAATTATTTGCGTTTCACTTTTATGCTCAAATTAAATCAGTGTAAAACAACTTTAATATGCACAGTGCACATTAGTCCTTTCAATCGAATTTGCTATAAATACAATATTATGTTTTATTATATAATTTATGTGAAATTCGAGAATGAAATTATAAAGTACAAATTACAAATATTGAAATACAAGAATTATATTTTTTATAATTATTATAACCAGAAATAAACATTATTTGATAACTGAAGTATAATACTGTATTGTTTTTGAGACTTTCACGGGTATTTCTCTTTGGATAATCTGCGCGACAAGATAGACATTATGCACAATGCTACACATAATATGTATAAAATGCAGAAAATGTGTGGAATATGCAGAAAATATATAGAAAACCTATGAAACGTGACCAAATATCTAACCTAAAATAACTTATAATTGGGCTCTAGTTCTACTCATTGGCTTCGTCGCTTTTGAATGAGTTTTATTAATATCTATACATATGTATACATATAGGTCGGTATTATTCATAGTCGATTCTTACATTTGAGACTGTTTAAGTACAATCTTAAGATGTTTGAATGTCATAAGCCAATCAGAGGGCTGCATTAGTATCTTAAGATATTACTTAAAGGCGTAATCACATTACCGATTGTGTTACGGTTAATAGTTGTAAATCGATCAATCACACTACAGATTGGATATACGTTGCGTATACGTGCCTATTATTTTTTATAGCAGCTAATCAGAAAAAATGTAAATTAAAACGTTCTGTGGATTAAATCATATTTTTTACGAAGGAAAAAGTGATATGCATCATAATCTATTTCTGGAATTGTCATTTGAAAATCCGAACCGATTTCGAGGATAAAATACAGTTTTTTATTGATTAACCAATATATTAAATGATATTAAAAGAGTAAGTACAAGAATGTGTTTTAAAATAATAATACTTTATATTATATTTATAAATGTACGCATGGACACCTTTGATCTTATCTTATTAATAAAATTATACTTTTTGTTAAAAAAATTATATCCAATTCGTAATAATTTCCAAAATTATTTCACTTTGGAAGATAATGCGATATAAATAGGAGAATCACAATTAATGCACAAACCTGTCAAAAACATAATTCTTGCAATCTTACTGGCTATGATTATAATGAGAAGATTGAAAAATAGACTCACGTTTAAATTGTGTGTAAACCTGCAACCTAACCGGTGAACTGCTTCGCTCTGATTGGTTGGTTTCCAACATTAAATCGTAATCTCAATCGCAACGGAGCAATCTGTAGTGTGATTATGCTTTATGACGGTCTTGAAATAAGAACGGACTATGTATGTGAATATCGTCTATAGATACAAAGAAATTAAAATATGAGCGATGAAGAACGAGATTCATAATTCCATGTGTTTCATGATCATGAATAAATGTACTTTGTCTTACATACAAAATTATTTATAAAATATAATAGTGAAAACTGTGACTGATTTATGCTCTAGTCATATGCGCATGCGTTTTAGGTATTTTTCACTGAAATAGAGCACGAAATTTGATTAATGAATTTACAACACAATGAATTTAAAAATAATTTTAAAAATAATTAAAAATAATTATTTAAAAATAATAAAAATTGAAAAAATTTAGATAAATTCTTACGGATTTCTTTCTTCTCTCTTCTTTTTAACTTTATCATTTTTCGCTAATAAAACAAAGCTATATACGTATAATCTTAAGCGATGTTTTTTTGTATGAAAGGAATTTTATGCAGTAGAAAACTTCGATTAGTTAGCTGCGCATAAAACTTCACGTAAGGATATTGTGCATAACTAACTCTGATACTTTTATACAGAAAGTGTGCATTTTGCAGGTTATCTCTGCGATCCATTATTAGTATGCAAACGTTTAATAAAAAATAAACATTGCAGTTCATCAGGGTGTGGAGTAGCCTATATCAGGATACTGTATCAGGATATTGAATCGGATTGCTCCTTGCTCTTGATCAAATAAATTGTAATGTTCACGAAATTTTGCAGGGTGTTATTCACTTGGTGCTATAAATGCTTCAAAGCATTTGATTAATTAATCAGGAGAAAGAATTTTACTAATTGACCAATAAAAAAATGCTTAGAATCATTTATAGTATTAAGTGAACTCTAGATGTTGGCACACGCGGGACATAACTAATGAAACGCATAATTTCTGTAAAAAATATGCGGTTCAAGTTAGTAAAGAGGTTAGATCTGATTATTGAGTAATTAAACATGATTAATTGGATTTACAAATAAGAACCAAACATGCTCATTTGCTCGCAAACATACCTAACCGCTTTGCCAGCTTGAACTTACTTATTATTTTCGAGGCCGTTTTTGTGCTATTAGATAGCAGAAACGTACACTCAGCATAGGAGACGCAAAATTCGGAGGAGCAAAATTTTAATAGAGATGAGGATATGTATAATGAAATTAGTGGAGTATTCCATACTTGTAAAAGACAATCCTACATTGATTAGAGCTTAAGTTATTAAAAGTTTCCTGAAGAAAAAAAGAGAACATCATTATTGTTGAAAAAATAGTCAAAAATGAGCTATCTTTACATAATGTATCAGAATAACAGAATATAATACAAAGAAATATAGGTATTCTTTAATATAGAATAACAAAATTTAATATTAGAAATATACTAAAAGGCAAAGAATATTAGAACGATGACCGATAAACGTTAATTTATTTTTTATTGTATTTATCGACAATAATCGCATGTATACCTATAATAATTTCTTGTTTCTATGTAATCAAGGTGTGTCCACAAAGCACATTAAACATTGCACTCACAATTATATTTTTTTATTATCTAAGAAATTTTGATCACAAAATATACAAGTTATAATTATCAACAACATGATGGTCAATATATAATCGTTGATCATCACCGTAGCTCTTATTTGCAATATATAGTATCATGAAATTAAACAATATTAAAAATCTTTTTTTTAGATCACATGTGAGAACACAATCAATACTAGAAATTAAATGCTTATAATATAACGTTGAAGCTGGATCTTTTACTTTATTTATTTTATTATCAATTAAACTACTTTAGTAATCGCAAATTAAATTGACAAGTAATTTTAATAATTTGGTACTCAATCAGGCATCATATTATAAAGATCGTATTATAAAGTTCATATGTTGAAAACACTGTGAATAAATTTATCGCGAGAAATATTATCTCGGATGAGAGCCCGGCTCGAACCCGGATCTTTTGTATTCCACGAGCGTCCTAAGCTTTTATCAAAGCTTAGTAATATTCTTCGCAATTGGTATGTGTAAGGAAACAACATTTTTCGTAAGCGATGTAAATAATATTTTAGAATTTTAAACCATGAGAACATAATCAATACTAGAAATTAAATGCCTACGGTCGAAGCTGGATCTTTAATGCTTAAATAATTTAATCATGAAATTAAGTTTCAATAAAGAATACAATGTATCCATTTCCACTTCAACTCAATATGGCCTTTCATTCACACTGTTTACAGATTATAAACAATTTTATTAAAAATTATAAGTACATTTAAAAAAAAAATTACATGTTTGCATAAATTTCCAACTGTCGAAAAATTAAGTTATGTGGAACTATTAATTTTAATAAACTCGTAATACACTGCTTCGAAAGCAACAAAATTATCTATATGCTTGTTATCAAATTATAGTTATATAATTATATATATATATATATATATATATATACATTATAGGGACCTGAAACTTCGTTTGCTCTCACATTTAGACCTTCTCTAACAATTCAATATGATAACGCAACGTTACTACATGTCTCTTCTTTTATTATATTTCTTTTTTCGTGACCTATATTTTAATAAAATTCAGTCATTTCTGATGCGAGAACATTATTTAAGATGATAAAATGAACTGGGCTGTTTCTCCTACTTGCATAAATCAAGGAAAAAAAACGTAAGCAGTTAGATATAAGCAGTAAGTAAATCAACACTGTGGATTTGCTATTGCTTATGTTATTGATTCCGCTTTCTGTAATTGGCCGATTCACTTATTGCTTATGTCTTATTACCTTATATTTTTCTATGTGCTCTACTTAGGTTACATGTGTACGCATCAGATTATTTTTATTAAGCGTTGTAGAATAAAAAAACAGTATTTTTTAAATTATCATTGTTGCCACCATATAAAAAAATGATACATATTTACTCTGGACAATAACTCAATTTACTCATATTTACTCTTATATTTTTTTTATTTATATATTTAAGTATATAATCGTTTGATTGTTAAATAGTTTAATGCAGTTAAGGTATGATTGAAATAAGTGCTACGTGACAGTTTATAATATGTTATCTTATCTTCAAATGCATAATTATTGCAATTGACATAATAATAATGGAGCTAATACCCATATAAATATGTGTAAACAGCATTATAAATGGAATTTATGATAAAACGGAATTAAATGATAAAACGATAACAATAAATACTTAAAATTTTTTCGCAAGCGTGTAAAGTTTGAGGAGAAATTTGCGCTTCTCCGTGAAGTATTAAATCTATAGTTATGAGATTTATTATTGTTGGATATTATTATTTTATTGATAATCCTTTTTTTTAAATCATCAATAACTTTTACATCGACATTTTTAATTTGCAAATTAAATAAATACATTGAATATACGAAACACATGTATACGCATTCGACACACACGCGTGCGCAAAGAAGTGAACACAGGGTCGTGCAAAGAATTTTTGGGACCCTACTGCAAAGATAAATATGGGGCATCTTTAAAAATGAGAATACATGAGCTATGATCAAGAATAAATTCCTCTATAGAAAATTATATTATAATAAATCAAATAGCATTTTAAAATAAGAGGATATACAAGAGAGGATATACTAGCGGCACACTTATTTATTAGAAGAGGTTTGTCATTTATGTGCTATCACAATACGCGTACAAGACATTCTTTTAGCATTATGACGATTGCAATCTTAAATATAGCACTTTATGGTTATACGAAATTTCTTTACTTTGTATGGAGTATCTTCTTGAGATTGCTTATAAATGAAAAATTCTCTGATATTAACACGGAAAACTGCTAAACGACAGAATATTTTATTTTAGGTGTTAAAATTTAGGTGTTATTTCTATGGTTATCGCTATTCCCTCGCATTATGTCTAATGTTTAAAACTTCGAAATCGCTTAGCTCTGATGCGGTACATGGTGTGAACCTCTCCCCCGCCCCTTTATATGGCTCTGAGTGAACATTAATATAAGATATATCAGTTTATAATAATATAGTATAAATATACATATACATGTGAAAATGAATACATGTGTGTGTGTGTGTGTGTGTGTGTGTGTGTGTGTGTGTGTGTGTGTGTGTGTATATACACATATACAATAGCGCTTAAAAGTATTTTGTAAATGCATTTCTACTAATACATTAGCGTACGTTAATTTAATGCAAACATAGGTGGCGTTGTTGTCACGGGAAAGAGTAATATTTGTGTTATTGAAAGATCAGTTCCTTATTTTTCAACAAATATTTATAATATGATGAATTATATTAGATATGGGAAAAAGTTCGTTCATTTTTTTAATGCCATCTAATGGCAAAACTTTTTCTAACGCCACAAACTTTTTCCCACCTAATAAGTATTTTGTATTGCAAATAATTAGTATAAATAGCAAGTATACGATGTAATTAAAATGTTTATATATGTAGGCATTTGTTAAGTTCAAGAATGCAGAGTATCCAGTAGAATTGAAAAGTATGTTTTAAACGCTATATACCAAGGAAATCCGGTGCAACTGCAAAGCGTTTTATTCTGTCTCAGCAATTTATAAATGAATGATGTAAAAAAGAGAGGTTAACTGAAAATGTAAATAGCAAAGATAACAAAAAAATGGACAAAATCATTTGAATGAAATCTAATACTGATCCGAACAAATTAAGAAAATAAGGAATGATTTATAGAAAAATTTCAGTTGCAAGGTATATGTTCCAACTGTAAAACATCTTATATATTATTATAGCTTGGCAGCTGCATGTAAATTTAAATAGAAAGATCCTGTTTAAGAAGTGAATAATTAGTGTAAAAAATCGAGAGGCCAGGCTTGCGTTTGCAAAGAAACATTTGACATAAACGAAAGACGATTAAATTAATGTCCTATATAGTGATGTATGAATGATGAGAACAAGTTCAATTTTTTTTCCTCTGATTATGATCGAATATGTCCACCTAAAAATAAAAGAAATGATGTTCGGTATCAAATACTTATAATAAAGCATGGCGAAGGTAGTGAATGCTCTGGGGATGCTTTTCCTGAAATGAGACAGACATCCTATTTTTTTTTAATATGTAGTAAAATATTTTTTATTATAAAATAATATACGTTCCTTTAAGATGTCTCAATAAGCAAATCAGTGCTTCATAATAAAAAAGTGTCCAAAAGATGGATGTTTCAACAAGATTCATTTTCTTCAATGATTCAGCTGTCTTTCAATTTGAAAAGGACTTTTTAAACAAAACAAAATTAACGTTTAGAGACCTAGCTAAAGTCTGGATTCTATTCCATAAAACATCTTTGGGCAGAAAGTAACACAAGGACACTATGTTAAAATTTTTCGAATAGGCGAAAGTTGCACGCTGTTTCGCAAAAAAAATGATCAAAGAAGAATCGAATGAAAAAGCTCATAGACTTAATGCTTCATTTATACGCTGTGACTGTAAAATCACAAGGTTTTATTACAAAATATGGATGTAATTTCGAATGAATCTCCGCTCGCGATTAATTTGAAATTTTGCACATAAATTCTACTCTACTAATGTGAGAAATAAAACATGTTGGATGTGAATAATAATTACAACACACTGCACTTAAGCAAACATGCATATAATTTTATTTTTAAGAGAACAATAAAGATGCTAGTACACAAAACTGAAGATGCACATAGCAAGCGACGAAGGAACAAAGATGGCGTAGTAACAGAATTGCCAACCTAAAGTAAAAACTAGTGTCATTGCCAACGTAGAAATTAATGGCCTATGATTATAAATTAAAGACATTTGATATTTGTTCACCTAACTCAACAAAAAACAAATAGTCTCAACTTCAATAAATGAAAAAGAATTTTTTTATTTTACTTTTCATTCAAGTAAATACTGCTTAGCGTGGAAAATCGTGCGTCTCTTGGTAGATGGGAGTCGCTTCGCGTGGAAGTCGCCCCTAAGTAGGAGGAAGATAGAATGAGAGTCGTTTCGAATGTTGTATTTAATTAATTGGTCCGAATTTTAGTTGATAAATGTTGTTATATAAAAAAAATTTTTTTTTTTCGAAATTGAGACTATAAGTTTTTTATTTCTTACATCAAAAATATCTTATATGTAAAATTTCAGATCAATCGCGAGCAGGGATCATTCGGAACAAAATATTAAGTACCCTTGTACATTCTTACACTTGTTTCATAGTTATTTCAATAGTTTTTCTATTGTAAACTAGTATTTGCTTTATTATTTCAACCAACAAATATTTTTGATCCATTGTATTATAGATTTGTCAATAAATAAAAAATTTCGTACGATTGTACGATTTTAGTAGCAAATAAATAAATTATTATTCTTTTCTATAACAACAACGCCGTCTATGTTTCGGATTATGTTATGTAGGTATATAAATAGAAATGTCACTTACAAAATACTTTTAAGCGCTACTGTATAGTGTGTGTATATATATATATATATATATATATATATATATATATATATATATATACAGGATATCCCCAAAAGGTCGGGACACATGCATATCTCGACAAATATAAGTTTTACAGAAAAATGTTTCAGACAAAAGTTGTAGGGTTTAAAAAGATCTATTTATTGAGCTTATCAGTTTGACCTTGGACGATATCGCCAAGGTCAGGTCAAGTCGTCTGGCCTACCGTCAAATGTAAACGCGCGGCGAAATAAGATCACTCGGAGAGATGTAATTCATTGCTAGGCATACTGTTTGCAAGTAACATTGGCATTAACATGCTTAGCGACGGCGAACGCGGACCTTACTGGGTAGAATCTCGTTGCTCGCTTGCATTTGGAGGTAGGATGAATTTGGCTATTTTCATAAATTAATATCTTGTTAACCATTGCGAAAATTGCAAAATTGTAGAGGATTTTTCGACTCAGTTTAGTCCATTATGTCATTATGCGAGAATTTAGCGTTGATTATCAGATATCCTGTATACGCAGATATAATTATGTATGTGTAAAGCTTCACATTTCATTTTATATGATTAGCAAAATGTACAAAAGTACCAATTTCAAACGACTGTTACTAAAAAACTATAATTTTTTAGACTTTGAGCCTATTGACATTTTTAATCTATACATCAAGAACTATCATATAGCACATTTTCAGAAAAGATCGAAAGCCATTTTCTATAAGGATTCTGTGGAGTTCTATCTTCAAAAAATTTGTTGTTATTTTAGAATTTAATCGTTAAAGAATCCTTTATTTTTTCTGCGTATTTATAAATAATTTATCATTTTGTATGTAAATTATTTCTTGTTTTTATAATAATTATTTTAAATGTCTATAATATTCTAGAAATATTATCCGTATTACTTGTATTTTATAAAATAAATATTATATTATTTTTGTAGCGAAGTTATTTAAAATGTTAACATGAATTGATAAAATTATATTCGACATGGTTCATTCATAGAAAGTGTGCTGTATTCATTTCCAGTAGAAACCTTTGACCTTCTTATTGCGTTCCGGACGCGCTTCGTTCTTATCTCTGAGAAAGTTTGTCCTTTTTTATCCGATAATGATTGTCATTAGAGAATTTGGTATAAAACAAAGAGAAAGAAAAAAATGACTATTAATAATTATTTTAATTTTGCAGTGATTCATTAATATCAAAAATTTGAGGAAATAGGAGAAAGAGAGGCGAGACAGAATTACGTCTTCATAGAATCATTTATGCGAAATTATTCATTTACTACAATTTAATAAGAACAGATACGATTGTAAAGTTATATATTTATGATTATATTTTAATTATGTATAAAATTTATAAGCGAAATTGACCTAGGCATTTGGAGGAGCTATATTGCGCAATAATTATCAATGATTAACAAATCATTTGTACGTTTGTAAATTTATTTTTATTAATCATTTATACAGCGTAAAGATTTTGTATTTAAATTCTAATTTATCAAGAAATTTTGGATTTCCATAATAAAATTTTTTCTTTATATGTATTCTTTATACACATACTATGTATAAGTATGTGACGTATGTATTATTATGTGATGATTTGCATTGTAATTCCAAATATTGATAAACAAAATAATATTTAAATAATATTTATTAAAAATCTAGAATTTTCTAATTGTTAATTAAAAGTAAAATGTTATGTATATCTTATGAAAAGAATTAATTTTTTCATATTATGTGTATATTCGTGTATGGGAAATGATTTTGTTATATATTTTTTATGTTATATTTATTTACGCATATGTATGTATATATTATAGATAGTACACATATGTATATACACATATGTTTACAAAATCTGTTATTATTTAGAGTTATTAAGTTAAGAAATATTAAGAAAAAAATATAATTTTACAGAATTTTTATTTTTAATTAAAATTTTAATTTTGTATCTCTGAAATGAAGAGTTGAGAACATATATTTATATAAGACCATATATTTATAACTCCTAAAATATTGTGCAATTTCTAAGAAACATCTTACATGTACATATGTATAAACACACACACACACACACACACACACACACACACACACACACACACACACACACACACACACACACACACACACACACACACACACACACACACACACA
>Ga0157363_1005962_pt1 | contig 11425 bp, 13 predicted proteins | sample AttsexASBM1_FD_111477 | JGI IMG/M metagenome (GOLD analysis project Ga0157363, IMG submission 111477) | Fungus gardens microbial communities from leaf cutter ant in Ribeirão Preto, State of São Paulo, Brazil - Atta sexdens ASBM1 | ecosystem: Host-associated > Fungi > Mycelium > Unclassified ...
ACAATCACAGGCGATCGGTATCGAACGCAATTGATGCGTTTGAGCCGAGCATTGAAAGACAAACGGCCGCAATACAACGAGAGACACGATAAAGTGATTTTGCAGCATGACAATGCTCGACCCGCATTGTTGCGAAAGTGATCAAGACATACTTGGAAACGTTGAAATGGGAAGTCCTACCCCACCCGCCGTATTCTCCAGACGTTGCTTCCTCTGACTATCACTTGTTTCAATCAATGGCACACGGTCTGGTTGACCAGCACTTTCGGTCTTATGAAGAAGTAAAAAATTGGATCGATTCGTGGATAGCCTCAAAAGATGACCAGTTTTTTTGACGCGGAATTCGTACGCTACCCGAAAGATGAGAGAAAGTAGTGGCCAGCGATGGACAATACTTTGAATCATAAATATATAACCAGTTTTTTACAATAAAGCTTCGAATTTCGGAAAAAAACGGCGGAAGCAAAGTTGTACACCTAATATATATATATATGTAGGATTCGCTACTCCAATAACCATCTACAAGTCGTTTTTTCTAGTCTCCTTATTAAATCCATGAATGAGAAAAGTTTTCTCTTCTGTTTCATTGGAATTAGGTTTATGTATTGCGAGCTTGGAATAAAATGATTATTTGTGGAAATTGCTAATGCGAAACGTAGCATTCGTAGAAGATTATCGGAAAAGTTTATATGATGTAGCATTTTACACTTCTCACAGTTAATATTTATCAAGATTTTGCCGCCAGAATGCTTTTTGCTATTTGAAATAAAAATGCGATTCGGCTTACACGCGGTATTAATCACATCAATAAGCTCATGGATATGTTGTAAATTCCATTTGGAAATGCAACTTCTTTTGCCATAAACGTACCATTCGTCCTCTCATCGGGTTTAACATCGACGAATCTGATCACATTTTCGTTATGACATACATGTAAAAAGGTGCAATCCACAAAGGTAAAATCTCGCTTATCACAACCTTCCATTGTCCATGTAGCACTATAGAGTGAAGTAATTCCGTAATAAACGACGATGTTGTATTATCCGGAAAATGACACACATTACTGTTACTCGAAAGTACCAGAAGAAATTGTTCCTCCTCCATCGCGAAGAGAAATTAAACTCGAAGCCGGAATCCAAGTATCAAACTTATTGGGATAACCGCGTCACTTAACAAGCACTTGCTTATTAGCCCCTCGTCCCCTACTTTTTATCACGTGATCGACGAAACTGTCCTTCCTCTAAATTTTTCTCAACTCGAGTTAATTCTTGCTCATAAAAAGTATCGTATATAACTTCATCTGCTAAATCTCGCAGTTCATATACGTGAAGGTTTCGCCAATCGAGAACACAATAAATTTGAAATATCTCTTCGCTCCACTTAGCCTCGTATTCTTTCTCGAAAGCGCCTTTCATTACTGATACAAATAAGATCTCCAACATGATATTTAACGTTTCGCATGTTTCTTTAACATTTCGTTTTTCCAATGATGAGCTATATTTTCGATGCGTTTTCTCTCGTTATTATCGCAGGTTGCATTTTCATGGACGAGTGATGCGTGTGATTATAAGCGCATACAACATCCTAAAGAATATCGATGTAGCGTCGTGAATTTTTATGCGAAATAGCGCCACATTCGCTCCTTCAGTTTCTGTTGAAGCTGACTCGACGATGGCGGCTTTTACATCTAGATTGCGCGTTACCCGAAAACGGATGTCGTTTTCTTTAAGAAATTTCTGCATTGATTGCGCGACAAATTCTTTGCCCTTGTCCGTTTGTAAGTATATGAGTACTCGTCCTTCGCTTTTCGCTAGTACGCGTTGGAAAGCTTTTATCACGCAGTTATTTGTTTTGTTACATAACAGTTCTACATATTTACCAATAGTACATCGATAATTACTGACAGATAAGGATAACTGTCATTGTAACTTTTTAGATTTCGGAGTTCGATCAAATCTATCTCTCACACATCGTCATTGTAATGCAATCGTGGAAATTTTCGACGTCGGTGTTACGTGTACGCGTCTTGCGATTCGAGCCAGCGCACGACTTCTCCCCGTGAGAAATTCGGTTTAACAGCACGAGTTAGATTATCCACCGCCGAATAGTCTGCATAATGCGACGGATCGTAATATAATTTTTCAAATGCCATCGTTATCTTAGTTTTTTCCAACCGAGTAACCGATTTTTTTCCATTTGTAAAGATGCGGGAGTATCAGTTTTTCGTATACGAGAAAGAATCAACGAGTTTTCCTCATCTATTTCTTGTTGTTAATTTTTACGTTTTTCTCTTTCCTCACACTCTCGATACAATCGACAAGGAACTCGTTATAAAAGGCGTGAAACTCGATGTTACTGGTGTTACTGGTATTATTATAAAAATGTGCCGGTGGTATATCAGCTGTTTACGTGAAATCGTGAATAACGTCGTTCGTCATCTCATTATCGGTATGTATAGTATTATCATCTGCATTTTCATTTTCGTTGCGTGCGTCTTTTTATCTGTACGCTTCTTGAATAAATCGCAGGTGTCGCCATAATGCCTTTCTGTACATTTTCCATCTCTCACTTTCGTCGCGCGGCCAGTCAGAATTAAGAATACAACTCCGCATCGAGTCGTGTTAGATGAATTCCGGAGGTTTACATTATGTATTATTAGTGCTTTGTATTATTAGTGTATTATTAGTATATGTATTATTAGTGCTCGCTGTGCTATCCGAATTTTGCGGTACTGCGATTTCTTTTGACTCTCCGCCAGCAAATGATGTCGGATTCTCGTAGCTTACATTCTCTCGAGATTTTCCATCAAAATTAAAACCATTTTTTTTACTCTTTCCATAATGTTTTATTCCTGCTATTTCGTTCTTCGATAATTAACGATAAGAAGATCGATAATATAGGTCCGATAATATAAAGTAAAAATCCGCCTCGCTGCATCAACAATTTTCTTTTATCCTTCCAATTACTACGTTTTGCAACCATGCGATGCAGAGTATTGTATTTGATTAACCGATTTTTTTCACAACGTTCGAAACGTTACCTTTGAGTATTAAAAACACATTCGCAGATACAATGACTTAGTTTTTCGGTCAATGCCGCGTAAGAAGATTGATTTTTGTTCAAATAATAGAGCGCCGCGAGGAAACAGGCGTTTGGAAACAGGCGTAAGGAAACAGGCGTTTCTCTTACCGATCGAATGTAAAGCGATTTTCATCGCGATTTTTTGTCACCCACCTTTATCGCGAGAAAAATCTACAACGTACGATTACCCGTATTCACCTTTTATATGAATCCGCTGGAAAATGATTTACGCGATACGTAGACGTAATAAGTATCCTCGGGAAAAATACACGTTCGAAATCGTCCGAGGTTGATTGTTTTCAGATCGAGCAGCAAATAGCCGTAAGGCCTCGACGTAACATTGTAGTATGCCTCTTCTAGGAATTTCGGATCGGGATAGACTTGACGCGCTAAATGAATTTGAGCAATCACATAGATTTTTGAAAACGACAATGTAATTCGCATTAAGCGATATATCGCGTTAACCGCGCCTCTAATAGAAGAGATTCTGCGATATAAGAATAACACTAAAATTCTTGTGATGATTGCCTTTGGTAAAAAGATCCACGATCGCATCGCATGACAATGATTCTCTCATAAGATCATCAATTATCACTAATTTCGAAGAAAGCGGATCATTCAAGTAATCTTCCGCATTGAGTAAACCTTCGCGAAATTCAATTATATTCTTCTTCGTTTTGCCGCATCCCCAATTTGTTCTTCGAGCTCTTTTTCATGAGTATCATATTGTAATTGACGATAGACTTCTTGCCATTCCGCATAATAGAACAAACTCTCTCGAAACGTACGTCGAACATGAGAGATAAATACCGGAGAAAAATTTTTACAAAAATCATTTTCCCACATTCCAGTCGGACCGCATACGATCTATGTCCGTGGATGTTTCCGTCCATTTTGCGAAATAAGCTCTATACTATTACCGTGCAAGATTTTAAAAGAAAATAAAAGGAAAAATGGCGCTTAATAATATTTTCAAAAATGTATAAAGGAAAAAATTTAAGGAGGAAGGATAAGCTGATCAACGCGGCAGAGGCCCCCCCATGCGATCGGACGCGCACCACGTCAGCGTATCCCCGACGTAGGCCAAGCACCGCAGCGTCTTCCGAACTGATTCTCGCCGCAATGCGACGCGTACAAGTTTATCCGCGACGAAGCATACAATTTCTTCGCGACGTGGCATCGCCGCTAACGAACTTATATGCGATGCCGCGTGAAAAGCTTATGATGGACGAGGGAAAAAGAAAAAGATATAAACAAATTTTCTTGTGATTTAAATATAAAACATTTTATTTTTTATATTTGATGTTTATTTTTTACATAAAGTGTGAAAAAGTGGAAAATGATTTTTTGTATTTAATCAATTTTTTCAAATGTTTCAAGTACAATTTCATATCGTAAAAATATTTTTCATTATTTACATTATTCACATTATTAAAGTTTCTAATATACAATAAAATAAAATTTCTAGTACTAAAAACTTTAACAATAATTCATATTTTATTTTACAAAATCATGTATTACAATTTTATATTTTAATGACCTAAATGTATATCTAATCGGCGGAAAACTCAATGACATTCCTGTATTAAGATGAGAGAGAAAGAGCAAGAAGAAGGTTATTCATCTGTGAAGCCATAAGGAAAAGAATAATTGATAAATAGATTATTGATAAATCTACGTTTTATCAATACAGGCACACATGACTGTGTCTCTGTTTCTCATTTCGCGAAACAATTTTATGAAACAGTGCGTCGAATTACAATAAAATGCAAATTTATCATCGACCTCTCCGTTTCTTCTTTTGCTTCTCGCCTTTCTCTCTCATTTTAATCATTCTATCATTAATTTCTTAATATTATTAAAGTTTAAAATTAACGAATTTTTATAATTAAGAGTTATATTCTTTATTTTACAGATTTCATGCATACTTTTGGTGTACGAACGATATACGGGTAAAATTTTGAGCCACTCGAAACGAACGACTCGATATAACTTCTGCAACCATAGCTCTCGAGTTCGTCCGTCATATTGCGCAGAAAATTATCCGTACGTGGTTCGTATTCGTTCGGATTACCTGTACTTAAGTATATACACCAGTCAATCGTAATATAAAACACATCTATTTAATTTTTCTAAATATTCATATAATTTTAATCGCTAATGCTGTATTTGTGATTACGATGTTCGTTATTGAGGAAGCCACGACCGCCTCTTCGCGTAGTCACCACGAAATATATTATCTCATCATTGATGGGTAATATATCAGTTATCTCATGCTCCAGACTCGTGAGTAAAGTCATCAGATACTGATAGGATTTTACGATCTCGGTATTAGGCAGATTGGTTCGCTGACCGAATTTTTCCCAAAATGAATTTAAACAAAGCTTAGCGATCGAGCGTAAACCGGAATTCCGTGCGATGTTATTTCTGTCGAGAACTCTCAGTTTTTTCCCTCAGATATCGTTCTTTAGCCTCGATATCATTGTCCTCGCATTCACTCGGCCATCCGCTAGCTTCCTGTTTTAATTGTAAAAATGTATTTATATATTTTTTTATTTATATATTTTATTTATATATTTGGCGAATATCCTCCCCACCGTGTATTGAAATCGTATCGCGACTTCATACTGCCAGATTTCACTCACGCTCATCACAAGATAGCCCTTCTCGATAGCTTTGTGTAATTCGCAGGATACCTAGGTATCCTCGAATTCACGCTCTTCGGGACGATTGGGTGCACGTTGCCTGCGAGAATGCTTCGCAATAGCTCCGACACAAGGCGAAAAGCAACTTTTCTTTTATTCTATACGGGAATACCAAGTGAAATAGATTACGAGTGGGAATACTTTACAGCGTACAAGACTCTCGACAAAGTCAAAATTAATATTTGGCGCTTTGCCGATTAATTCGCTACATTCCTCGCCGATGTAAATATCGGAGTGATCATACGGGAAAACACTCGTTTTCAACACATACAGAGAATACATAGCGTATTTTCTCTGTACTTGTAATTTCATATCGGGTTTCCTGTGCGACCACTGAAAAACGCATCGCGCGGTCGAGAGGATCAGATTTTATTATCGTATGATTCTTGAGAAAATCATTCATCTCGGGATTTTCACGCATTTCCCAGTCGAAGTCGCATTCCCATTTTTCTGTAACGTGGTAGCGGCGTTTTCAAAGATGATATGTCGATGCGAGAGAAATTCGCTCATAACGCACGTCAATTGTATCATTACGATCTACGAAAACATTCTGTCGCAATTCACCTGATAACACATCGGACAACCATATCAGAAACACTCGTGAAACTGAAGCACGTAACATTGCATTCCGTTTGCCGACTCCGACTTATAGTCAATGCACCTGCCGTCAATTTCGTATTCGCATCTTCATCCTATGTGAATTATGCGATGACCGAGTTCGCGTTTCTTCCACACTAGCCACTTTAAAACTTTTCGTGAATGTCTGTCCGCATTTCTGTATCCGCTCGAAAGAATGATTCCTATTTCTTCCTCACACAAAAAGTTTTTGCGAAAAATTTTCATGCATGAAAAAGCGATAGTTATGCATTCCTTGAACGGACATATCGCGTTTTAGAAAGATCTTTTTAAACGCCATACACGAGCATCGAAAAATATCTACATCGTTAGCAATATTTAACAATTTCGAGTTGAAAATTAAAAATAAAGTTTGATCGTAACATTTCCTCGTGCCATTTCGTAAATCGTTCACGTTTTTCGGGCTTCGAATAATATCGCGCGTCGAGTATCAGATCGATGTACGTTTGATTCGACTTTATATTAAATAAATGGAGAAAGACGCCTTTACCTAATATATCCTTTAATCCAAAAGCTTGGGCAAATCAGATAATCGCATCGACAAATAATAACGCTATCTATAAATTTAGTGTTCCCGACTGTCATCATGATAATTTTCGTCCCGTTTAAAATTATCCGCGGTTCTTCCGTAATTTTCGACTAGATATTTCAAAATGAATTGCGCATCGAATACTTTCACATTATGTGCTATACAAATGATCTTTTTGAAACATTTTGTTGTTCGCGTTATTAAGATTAACAAATTGTTCGCGTTATTAAGATTAACAAATTGTTTAACTGAATCATTTCGAAATATAAACTCGCGCATTCCATCGACATTGCACATATCCTCTATCTCTGTACATGTTTCACAAATTTGTTGCGCTACGCAAAGAGTCAGAACGTGAATTTGTACATTTTCGATTCTTTCACACGTCCTGTCGCGTCGAAATCGTAGAGCACGAATGCGACGCGATCTTTTTTGTATTTATAATTTGTTCTACCTTCGGACTCATTCTCGCCCCTGTGTGCAATTTCTTCCTGTACCATCGTACTTTCCCCCGGATTCTCGGTAATGACTTTACGAAGAGAGCGCATGAAGCAAAAATGATTCGAAGGCCGCTGCGATCGGCAAGTTTTACAATACGCTGTAATTTCGCATTCGTGCGATTTTGACTTTACGAATCGCCCGCAATTATTACAAATTTTTATCGATTCACTTACGGGAGATTGCTCGTTAGGATCTTTCCGCGCGATGATGTTCGAAACATGAAGTATAAAAAACGTACGTAAACGGACGATTACACGTTTCGCATCTAATTAGGCTTCCGTCGAAGGATTCGCACGACGGAGTGGCATAATAGCATGGGCATTTTTGCGTGCAATGGTGACCTCTATTTTCGCGCGTTAACGATTTGATTTGCGGCTACGACTCGTAGGTGCCGCAATGTTGAAAAAATGATGTTGTACGTCGAAATTTTTCGCAATATTAAAGTGCCTCCAGCATTTTGAACTACCGAACGAGTCCCCATATATCTTTAGAAGTTAAGTCGCGTACTGGGCGAAGCGATAGTCCTGCCCACTACTATTGTATATTTTTTCATATGATATAATTTATTTATCGATGTGATAACTCTTTTATGAATAAAGAAAAACTTAACTGTAATTTAAATTCTCGACTATTTCACATTCTAAATATCCCAACATTTCAGGCTTAAATAACGAAAAGATTTTTATCATATTTAAATAAAAATATCTCCGGCATAGAATCTAGAAGAAATTTATTTTCTAAAAACGAATAAATTATCGTCAATTACGACGACGTGTACTTGTTCATTCCTATTTTATTTCTCCTTTCTCCCTAGTGAAAACAAGAGTCTCCCGAAAATACTTGTAAAAGTCCTCATCATAAATAAGTAAGAAAAAACCTTTTCGCTAAAACATCAGTACGCCGGTGACATTGAACCGTTGCAGCAAAAAATGACTTGCAGAACAAAAAATATGCGCTATTCATATGCTGCCCGCACCTTCTCCCTGCCCTCCTCCCGTAACGAAAAAATGTCTCGGTCCCTGATTTTCCTTAATGCCATGGTATTCATCCCTATCGTCACCCCCTCTCTTCTGTAGTCACTGCGTGGGCGATTATGGACAGAGTCAATCAGCGCGTGGGCAGCCAATCAAAATGCACCATTTAATTACCTCATTGCTCACCCTCGCGTCACTGATCAATTAGCTATTTCCCAGGCAGGTCACGCCTCAGGAGGTGGAGTAGGAATTTGTTTTGATGACACATGGCTGCCCATATACTATTACTGAGAATGACCCCCTCTCTCTGTCTCTCTCTCTCTCTCTCTCTCTCTCTCTCTCTCTCTCTCTCTCTCTCATTCGAAAGTCAAAATATTTATTTCGTTATATTTCATAAGATAAGAATTTTATTAAGATTGATTGCAATTAACGTAACTAATGTTGATTTTTGCTCTTTTTTAGTTAGAGTCGCTCTGTATTAAAATTATCAATAAACTTAATATATAAAAGTTGTAAGAGGCTGTATTAAGCTAAAAGGTTATGTATTACTTTCATACTTTCCATCTTTTCCTCTCTACTCACCATTTTAGCATTTAGCCATCTTTGCACGTTTTATTCTTTCTCAAGATCAAAGCAAAAAGTGTTGCCCAAAGTGTAACTGCACTAGTAATATGAACAGCGATTATGACATCATTTTGCAAAAATGCAAAAATTCATACAACGCGAACATATTGAAAAAGTTCGCACTCAGTGCACACTGTGCGGTCTGCTCGCTTCACTATTAATCTATTTCTTTTGAAGTTTGAATTGCGTTTAGATATGGTACATTTATAAAGTTGTATATGTATATTAATGTATGTACGTATATAAAAGCACATATACTTTCTTACTTATTATATATTTTTTTCATTACATTTCTTTATTATTTTAATTCGTAATATAATTGTTTGATCTATACAATGTAATTATAAAATTTTATTTTTTAAAGGGATATAACAGAGTAAAATTTTCAAAAAATCGAAAAAAATTTTTTTTTCGAAAGATTAATATCTTAAAAATATGCTCCTGAAAGATTTTTATAAAATTCGATATTTCTCGAGTTACAAGTTTTAGGGAACGGGTACACACTGCTGAATATGCAATACTGAAACTTTAAATGTATTTTTGTCTAACTATTTTCTTTCATCTACTGTATAACTCGAACAATTTTCGATCGATCGGTCTCAGTTTTGAATAATAGCTTCACAAAACGAATAGGCATAGAGATTTTTTTTTAACTGTTAGGATCTCCGCACAATAAAAGGAATAGAAAATAGAGAACAGAAAATATGAATTTCAACCTATCAAAAATCATGTATTGTGGAATACATAGTTTCTAATAGATTTCTGGTGAGTTTCCGAAGGGCGAGATGTTTAAGAAATTCAAAATGTAGTGAAATTAAATTTTTTTTAACCGTTGTCATTTTGTAAAAAAAATTATTTTTAAAAATCGCTACGCTTAACTGAAATTACAGTCATATAAATTTGAAATTTTCAAAGAATTTTCAATTACAACTTGAGTTCTCTACGCCGCCGATGGATCATGTTTTTTAAATACGGAAATCTAAAATGCTGTGCAATATCGCCATACATTTATATTTTGACAAAAATTCTTAAAATGTCTTAAAGTGTGCCCAATTGATATATAACAATTCATATTTTTTCTATTGAGAGTACAAATTAGTTCGGTCCGTTTCTCTAAAGATGGCTCCAGCTGTTGTGAATGGTTCATAGTGACAGCTAATTTTGGCGGTTTCAGAGAAGTTAAACATCTGCTAATAATATTCAGTTTACAACGCTTTGAATTTCATAAAAAAATCTTGATTTTTACTGTGTTTGAAATGTCAAATTTTGTGTTAATCAAACAGCATTTGCGGAAGGTTTTGATTTTCTGCTTTAATTGGAAGAAAAGTGCGGCTGAAGCCCATCGAATGCTTGTCGAAGTTTATGGTGACACTCCAATTGATAAATCATGTAGGGAATGATTTCGACGTTTCAGAGATGGAGATTTCAGCGTTGAAGACAAGCCTCTGAACAGCCAAAAAAATTTGAAAACAAAAAATTAGAGGCATCACTCGAAGAAAATCAGAGTCAAACGCAAGAGGAGCTTGCAGAATCATTGGGGATAACTCAACTGTTTCTGTATGATTGAGAGCCATAGGAATGATTTAAAAACAAGTAAATTAGGTGCCTTATGAACTAACATCGAAAGATGTTGAAAGGCAATTTTTCACTTGCAAACAGCTTCAAAGACAACAGAAAAAAGGTTTTTTGCATCGGATTGTGACTGGAGATGAGAAGTGGATATTCTACGACAACCCCAAGAAGAAAAAATTCTTAAAATGTCTTAAAATGTGCCCAATTGATACATAATAATTCATATTTTTTCTTTTGAGAGTACAAATTAGTTCGGTCCGTTTCTCTAAAGATGGCTCCAGTTGTTGTGAATGGTTCATAGTACGCTAAGTCCGGTCAATTGTTGCCATCGATCTCAACATCAACACTATAGCCGAACATTCATGGTTCGAAGATCTGTATCTGGTGGGATCAAAAGGATCTTGTTTATTATGAGCTGTTGAAACCTGGCGATTCCATTACGGATGATCGGTATCGGCTACAATTGATTCGTTTGAGTCGTGCATTGCGAGAAAAACGACCGGAATACGAGCAAAGACATAATAAAGTTATTCTTTTTCATGACAACGGCCTCATGTCGCTAAAAAATCGTAAAAAAATATTTGGAAACGCTCAAATAGGATATTTTACCGCACCCGCCGTATTCTCCGAACATTGCTCCTTCTGATTACTGGTTATTCCGAAGGATGCAGCAAGTCACCGATTCATTTCTTTCGCAGAAATCGAAAATTGGCTCCAAAATTGGATCGCCTTCAAAGACGAATCATTTTTTCGAGATGGAATTCGAAAATTGCCTGAGAGATGGGAAAAAAGTAGGCAGCGAT
>Ga0157363_1005963_pt1 | contig 11425 bp, 8 predicted proteins | sample AttsexASBM1_FD_111477 | JGI IMG/M metagenome (GOLD analysis project Ga0157363, IMG submission 111477) | Fungus gardens microbial communities from leaf cutter ant in Ribeirão Preto, State of São Paulo, Brazil - Atta sexdens ASBM1 | ecosystem: Host-associated > Fungi > Mycelium > Unclassified ...
GTCTTGAAAATGGAACAATCAAACCAATTCAAGTAAAAATTTTTCCAAAAACAAATGTTGAAGAAGCTTTTAGATATATGGCGAGCGGAAAACATATAGGAAAGGTATGCCTGTACCAATTAATAGTAGCATATAGAGTTATTTACAAATAATAGTTTTGTCTAAACTTCTATCACACATAATATGTATTCTTAGTGTAATTTTTTTATAGGTAATTATAAATATCCATGAAAAGAATGAACCTTTAGATAAGCACATTCTCGCGTACCGTCGCTATTATTGTCTCAGAGATAGAAGTTACATTATACTAGGAGGTCTTGGTGGATTTGGATTAGAGTTAACCGACTGGCTTATACTTCGTGGTGCCAGAAACGTTGTTCTAATTTCGCGAACTGGAATAAAAAACGGTTATCAGCGCATGAAAATTCGACTGTGGAAATCATATGGTGTAAAAGTTCTGCTCCTCAAAAATATTAACATTGCTGATACCAAAGACTGCGAATGCCTCTTACGAAGTGTAGAAAAAGAAGCACCGGTGGATGCAATATTCAATCTCGATATGGTACTGAAGGACAACTTGTTAAAGAATCAAACCGCAGAAACTTTCGCGGAATCCTTTTTATCAAAAGCTCGAGCAACTCAAACATTGGACAAACTTTCTAGAAAAATCTGCCATAAGTTGAGGCATTTTGTAGTGTTTTCTTCCGTTGTCTGCGGCAGAGGAAACGCTGCACAGACTAATTATGGCATGGCCAACTCCATCATGGAGAGAATTTGCGAAAAGAGAGTGAGAGAAGAGTTACCTGGATTGGCGATTCAATGGGGAGCTATAGGTGACGTAGGTTTCTTAGGTGACATGCAGGAAAATAAAGAACAAAGAAAGGACAATAAAGAGTTAATTATCTGCGGCACTGTACAACAGAAAATATCCTGCTGCCTCGACGAACTTGAAAAGTTTTTACTTCAAAACCGGCCAATTGTAAGCAGCATAGTTGTAGCTGAGAAGAAAATAAAATCTTGCGGATTTAACAATTTGGTAGAAACTGTCGCTAATATTTTAGGTAGGTGCATATATTCCTATGCATATATTTTGTACAAAACCAATTTATGAATGATATGGGACAGTACAAAAAAATCACAATAATCTATTTTATACTACAGATATAAGTGACATAAAAGTTGTAAGTCCAAATTCATCTCTGGCCGAACTTGGAATGGACTCCATGATGGTCATAGAAATCAAACAAACTCTGGAACGAGAGTTTAATATTTTTTTCACGCTACAAGAATTACGAAATCTTACTTTTGCAAAACTCATTGAAACATCCACAAAGATCAGTAATAATAATATGCATAATAGATATAATAAAATACTCGAGAAGAACACAAAGATGTCACAATATTTAGCATATTTAGTTCTTGCTCTAAAGGATGAAGACTTTATTTCACAAATTTATTCCACTCTCTCGACTAAAGGAACTACAACTGAAGTATTTCTTATACCAGGTATTGACGGATGTGGAACTACATTTAATCATTTAGCACCAAATATTTTATTTTCAGCAACATCCTTCCATTATAACACAAGCAATATTGATCCTACTACAAACATTATATCAGAGAAAACTAATCATCTCATAAAGGTATCAGTGAATTACTGTATCAGTAATTCGTGTTATATTGACGAATATATTGTTCTTATTTGAGGGACATAAAGTTCACATTGAAAACTTTCATGTATTTACAGTACATAATACCAAAGCTGAGAAATGGGAAAGACTTTGTAATGGTAGGATTCTCCTTCGGATCTATTATCGCAATTGAGTTAACAAGAAGATTGGAAGCTATGAATTTTAAAGGCCGACTGATTCTCATCGATGGCTCTCCTGAATTATTACAAAAGATATACAAATATTATATGCCAAGTTCTGAATTAGACCTTCAGATTTACGTTCTAACTCATATTATGGAAATTTATTCACCAGGAAGTAGTGAAAAGGTATAATTTTTATCTTAGACTTATTGTATTAAATTAATTTATGATACATTTCTAATATGATTCTGCTTTTTATGTGAATTGCTATCAATTTTTTTTTGTTCTTTCCTTTGGTCTTGTATATAAAAACGAAATGGATAATTTGATAGATTCTAATGGAATTGAAGAACTGTGATACTTGGAATGAAAGATATGATATTTTCGCCAAACAGTTCGTAGTTGTAAATGCACCACTTTCACTTACAAATTTAAAGACGCTGTGTACAACAATTTACAAACATTTATCTGCTCTCCAAGAATATGATCCTTCTACTTTGACACCTATTAAGTCTTCTATAATTTTGCTAAAACCTACACACTTAATGAACTTACCATCGATTGAAGAAGATTATGGTTTGTGCAAGGTACTTAAAAAAATTATATTAATTAGTATTGAATAAATCAAATTATCAAAACTTTTGATTAATGAAGTATGCAATTATTTAAGGTAACTCAAAACGTAGTAAAAGTATATTACGTTGAAGGTAATCACGTGACAATCTTGAGAAACAAAAAAGTATTAGCTGCAATTAACGAAAATTTATAATTTAATGTTAATATAAATAATTTATAAATGTTTTAAATGTTTTAAATGTTTTAATTTTTATACATATCATTTGTTAATTTAATTTTATAATAAAAATTATTTTATATAAAATATATATTTAAAAAATAAATTTCTAATCAATATCTTAGCATTAGCAAAATCCTATATACAAGAGATTATAAAAAAGTTCGTTAGATTGTAAGTAATTAAAAAATTATGATTGTACAGGAAATTAAACAATACTAAAAATAGTAACAAGTGTTTTATTGGTTATAAATCCTTAAATATTGCAATATACATACACATTATATCCTAAACCAACCAGGTAATCCAGGAGCTTTGTTAGGTCCTAAGAAATCCTGCATATCCTTTTTAGCTATGTCCATAGTTTCTTTATCAATATCATCATCTTTTACATTTTTGAACATATCAGGAAACACAAATGACTGGTCCTTCGGCTATAAAGAGTGAACAAAGTTATTTTTTTCTATAAAATTCTAAATCCCTTTCTATAAAAAGAAGCAAGACAATAGTTGCAATCTAACCAGTACGACGTAAGCCAATTTTCTGTCGTCCTCCTTAATGACTGAATGCTGCAGTTGATCCCTCTTAAACCTACCCATCGCTATTCTTGTTCTCACTTCAATTACATTGACATTATAAATTTTCTCTAGATAATTCTTTATATCGTATCTGGTCATTTGCATAGAGCAATGAAACTGTACAATATTTGGAGGTTGTTGATCTATAGGCGCAATTAGCTTCATCCAGAAATTTGGTAGGAAAACTCTTAATTGTGGATTGCCTCTTTGATATATAGGATAACTAGAATATTTAATTAAAATATGCTTTCAATCGAAACTGACACGTAATATATTCGTTTTCAGTTTCGGTTGGACTCTAATATTTAATATATTAAAATAAGGTTAGAGCTATTGCTTCTAAAGTTTAATTTCAATTTCAATAAAGTTTAATTTCAAGATTATTATGTTATCTAATTATCGCATTAAATATTGCAACTTACAATCGTGTTGACATTGTGCTGTGAAATAATAGAGCTTCTTTTCGTATCTAAATAAATATTTTAGAGCAAAACGTCTTAGTTATTATAGTTATAACCTCAAACTTTATAGTACTATTTACAGAGATTATTATTACCGACAGATTCAAATTGAATTAAATGGGATTCGAGTCTTTGCTAAATGGGTTTAAATCTTCGCTAAACTCTGGTTTAAACCTCCATTAAACTATAAAACAATTGTGCTGTAGATTTCAAGATTACTTCGTCTACACGGATTATTTACGTGAATGTTTACATGGACGCTTTGTAAACTAAATGAAAATCTATAGTATACGTTATACAAACTATAGATTTTCCGTACTCGCAGTGAATAACGGATTCTATGTAAGCAATTATAAATTGTATCACCAACGTAAAACAATATAAAAGAATTAAATTATAAAATAGTCTCCATGAAATATCCAAAATACATTTAGGAATAGGCACTAAAGCACCGACGAGATACTTTATTATTATTTTAATTTTTTTAAAGATTTTAAAGATTAAAGACCGTCAATCCGGCAAATTTTCGGCGATATAAAAAGGGCCCTTAGGGGTAATTGAAGGGCCAGAGGTAATTGAAAAACGCCGACATTATCGACAATTGATATAAATTTGCTATTATTAACATAAATATTTGACTTATGCATTATAAATTCATGATTTTTTATTATATAAATGTTTCATAAATAAATATGCATACTTGTAAAGCTATAATATCCTATATATATTACAGAAAAATTATAATTTTTTTCTGCAGTTATCATTTCTATTGATAATCAAACTTTGACGATAATATTAAAATCACAATTTTAAAGAAAAATCGAGTATTATTGAGTTCTAAATGCATAAATACATCTACTAAACTAATAAGTTATAAAATTAATGCAATATTATCAGTTTTTAACTCTTAATCACTTCAATATTTTCAAGGACGAAATTCCCGTAAGAATGTCTTTAATAGTATCTCGTCGATAGTTAAAGATACCGCGCATTTTCAGAATATTTCTGTGAAATATTTTAAACATTTCAGCTGTGTGAGCACAACACACACATATTTCTAATTAAGTATAAACTATATATAGATAATTCTTATTAAAAAAATTAATAATTGTATAAAATTTTCGTTTGATTATATAATATCGGAAAAAATCTAATCAATTAGTTTGTCTATATAATATCACTCACTATCTATATATTAAGTCAGTTCTACATTAAGCTGGTTCTATATTAGTATGAAGCATTGATTTCAAAATGCAAGCTTCAGATTAGCTGTCGCAACAAACTTGCGATCGGCTTGCAACTAATGTAAAACCGATTTTATTACACTAGTTTACGTTGTCTACACCTACACGTAGACATAGAATATTATAGTTTACGCGTAGATGCACAATCTTGATATTATTAAAGACCGTCGGCCCTGGATAAATTTTCGTGACGTAATGGAGGCCTGGGGATAATTAAAGAACGATGACGTTACCAATAATTGATAAAAATTTACGATTATTAATATAAATATTTTGATAATACATTATTAAATTCGTGATTTTTTTATATAAATGCTGTATAAATAAGTACGCATTTTTAATGCTGTAATATCTTATGTATCGTCGAAAAATTACAATTTTTTCTCTGCAGTTATCGTTTCTATTGATAATCAAACTCGGATGATAACATTAAAATCAGTTTTTAATAAAAATCGTATTATTACACGTTTTTAAACATATATACATATCTAATAAATCATGACATTAGTACCGTATTATTAGTTTCTTACTCTTAATCACTTAAATTTTAACAGATATGCGAACTTCCATAGTCGCCGTCTTAATAGCAGTGTGTGAATAGTATCTCGTCGGTGGCTCCAAGAATACATCGGTAGACGTCAGGATGCATCGTATGAATGTAAGTATTATTCCCTTTGCCCTTGTATATAAGAGTATTATTCTTACTTTATGTCAATTATTGAGATGAACAGAACAAGATAAACTCTCGGAGCGTACGCTTTGTAGCAGAATAGTCAGCAAAGGGGAAACGTAGATGGACTTCATCAAAATTGTCAGAATGGAATACAAGCCGGCTCTGTGAATCAAATACCAATGACGATCTCGGAACAATTCAGGCAATCATGGTTGACAGCAATAATTGGGTCCATCATGTTTGCCACTGGAATGTGTCTACTATTTTGGAATGAGGTTTGCGAATGGCACTTTCTGTCATATGACCAATTCGTTTAAGGAGGGAAAGAAAGACATTTAAAAAATTCAATATTGTCATGATTAAATTGTAATAGATAATTTTTTATAGCAAGAGATCCGGGTTCAACTCCCAGCCGAAACAATATTTTTCACAATAAGTTTATTACAATTTTTAAATTTGGGAAATTTAGGGGGGATTATTAATATTTCAGATTGATTGCGTTGAAAGTCTGACAACCATATCAGCACGCAATTATAATTTCTGAAATTAATTCATTTAAATGAATATATATAATAGTTCAACATCTTAACATTCAGATCATAGTGGTGCTTTGCATTTAAAGTAATGTATCTAACATAAACGGTCTTATTTCCAATCTTATTATTTTTTTATAACATTTCGCGTCTTTTCAGGGAAGAGCCGTAAAAGTAGCGCATTCCTTGGATGAGGCTTTACACAATGTTATCGTGCTTCCTAATTCAATGATGCTATCGTCTGAATATGAGGGCCGCTTGATACATCTATCGGGTCCCATACTAGTCTCTGAACCGTTAACAGAACCAGATTATGGAATTATCATATCAAGCGTGAAGTTAAAGAGGAGGGTTCAGATGTACCAATGGGTTGAAATCGAGGAAGAACCAAGGTGATAAAAGAAAGTGATAAAAGAATTTATTCTTGATCATTTTGATTGTCGAAAACGAAAACTTTCTTTAATTGCTATTCAATCTATGCTAAATAGCTTAAAAACTTTATTGCACTGTGATATACATATATCAAGCATATTAAATTCTTTGTTAAAATCTTTGTTTTTAGTTTTGGTGAAATAACAGAGGGCGAGAAACACTATTATTACACGACAGAATGGAAGGACAAACTCGTGGATTCGGATCACTTTTACATTCGTACAGGCCATCACAATCCCAAGGAAATACCAATCAAGAGTCAGGTGCAGATTGCAGACGAAGTGAAGATTGGCGCTTATACGCTTGGCATGGAATTGAAAAAAAAATTCAATGATTTTGTAGAGATCACCAGTGATGAGAGACCAGAGCGAAAGAACATTAAAATGCACTCTGGACTGTATTACCACAGTGCAGATTTGTGGAATCCTCAAGTATGTCGCTGCAAGAAGTTTTTTTTCTCTTAAAGAGGGAATATATAAGAATATTTTGAATTTAGAAAACTCCATTTGGAATTAAGAATTAAAATTAATATGATTACAAAGTTCAAGATGAAATTTCCAAAAATTTTTTTCAGAAAAGAGATTGTTCCATTCTGTCAAATTCATAGAAAACTGTTGGAATTTTTCTGTGATCAGACATTCATCATTCAATTTGTATTGTACTTAAAAACTTTTATTTTTATTTCTTTCTTATTTATCTCTAATAGAGCTATTTCTAATATGGCTTACTTTGTTTATAGGTGGGAGACATCAGAATACAATTTTCTTACGCAGGAAAAAACAGTAATGTTTACTCGGTAATTGGCTTGTTGGAAAAAGATACCATCAAACCATATTACACATCTCATGGTGAAGAAATTTTGCTTCAACGAAAGCATAAAATGTCGGTGGATCAGATGTTCCATTTGGAACATGTGCATAATTATTGGCGAACCTGGACCATCAGGTAATTTCTAGATAAAAACAAATATTTTTAATAAAAATAAATATAAATACTTGTTGATAAATTTAAGGAGCTGAATTAAATATAATTTTTAATTACAGTTGTTATTATTACCAAAAAGAATATATATGTATATATATATGCATGAAGTATATATCATAAAATATTAATAGTTAAATGACATTAAAAAAATATAATTATAATAAATTCGGCAAATAGGGCTATAATACGTGCGTAATCAATTTCAATATTACTGAATTGTATGTATTCTAATTTAATTATTATTCATTTGTAAACATGTTTGGCTAACAACTTTTTAGCCATCCTCGATGCACATAGATAATTCCATGTGGAAATGTAAGCGTTGAGATATATAAAATTAAGCTACGGTACTTGTATGATTTTCCTTATTTTTAATATCCATGGAACATTGCAGACGTTAAAAATTCCACATGGAATTATTTATATGTATGGCTAAAATGTTAACCGAAACAAATGTTGTTTACAAATGAATAATAATTAAATTAGAATACAATTCAGTAATATTGAAATTCATTGCACACGTATTACAACCAATTCCCTATTTGCCAAATTTATTATAATTATATTTTTTTATATCAGGGAATTGAGATTATCATTTTGTTTAAATGACATTATTTTTATTGCAGAGGACTCGGATGGTTGGTCTTGTTTGTGGCAGCAACATGCTTAGCAAATATATTAAAAACAATTATACTAAACTCGACATTCCTTTGCGGTATAATTGCAGTCGAGTCTCTGACTATGTCAGTTTCTATGTCTATCAGTCTATTGGTGATTGGTTTCGCTTGGGTGTGGTATCGACCAGTCATTGGTCTCTGTTTAGCACTAGCCTCTATTTTGCCGTTTATTTATTCGACACTGATATCGGGATCTTCATCTCAGCAACGTGATAATTACAGGAGGTTATAGATTATATTTATTAAGTCGCTTTAAAAACGATTTATCTTAAGGTGCATTAAATTATTAATTTAATCAATACTTGCATACATTTGTTCGATTCTTCCTTTCTCTATTTTCTTGTGTATTTAATAATAGGAAAGAAATATTTAAAATAAGTAAATGAGAGAAGAATATTACTTAAAATAAAAAAATTATTTATACTTTTTAACTTGTGTATTAAGAGTGTAGGAGCATAAAATTATTTATTAAGTGTATTTCTCCTGTACAAAGTTAGTTATTCATTAAAATATTTTATGTCTTAAACAATGTTCACAAAATATCACAATATCAGTCCTATCAATAATTGATTCCTTCTGAAAACGATCCACTATTTAAATACGAATGTCATTGAACTTTTATAAGAAGCTCTATTATTGAATGATATGGTAAAGAATATGAATATATACATCCATTATGTTCATAGATTCATCACTGTTCATTATTATTAAAATAAGAAGTAATTTAACACTTACAGATATGATAAACAGTAGCTGCACGAGTTGTAACTAAATATTGGCTAGATTCAGTAGAAAAAGCAGCTTTGCATCTTTCTTTAATATGAATAGATGCAGTGAAGAACTAGGAACAAGAGCGATCATAAAGAATTTCACAACAAATACAAAGCTTTTTTTGCTGAACATAGTCATTGTGTCTTTTTTCTTGTTAATACACGAAAGTCTTTTTTCTTGTTAATACACGAATGTAAATATTGTAAATATTGTAACGCTTGGTGCCGATGACTAGTCAAGTCTCCTCCTTTTCTCGAGTTGGTCCATTGCATTTATTACAGTTTAATTAAGCAATTCCGCGTATGTTACGATTACACGAAGATAATAAATAAAGATGGTGTAAAAAGCAACTTTTTATATTATAAGAATAACGTGACTTCGACGAGCGTTTACCGTATCTGGATCTCACGTTGTAAAAACTCCCTATTATTAATAAATTATACGAAATATAGTCTAAACAATTTTTAAAGAAACAATTCTCATTTATACGTCTCAATGAAACTATACAATTTTATTATAATTTCCAATCACATGTCAATTTCACTTTTTAATTGTTGCGTCTGCGATAATTTTTAAAAATTAATTATCACTTAAATCAGAGAGAAACCTGAGAGAGGACATGACGGCCCAAAACTTGTAATCGCAAAATGCTGCCCTCTGACAAAGTGGATGTAAACGACATAGCAACATCCACTTTTCAAAACTAGAGATGTTAAATCAATAAATTTGGTTCAACATGTAACACGATTATATGAACCAAATATCGATTTATCATCTCCAGACTTGAAAAGTGGACGATGTATCCTAAGAAAAGTGGACGTTGCTCAGATTTCTTTCTGCTTAAATAATTTTAATAGCAAATTTATATCAATTGTCGATAATGTCAGCGTTCTTCAATTACCTCCGGGCCCTTTTTATATCGCCGAAAATTTGCCCAGAGTTAACAGACTTTAATAGTATCTCGTCAATGCTCTGGTGTGACTCACCTTTTCTCGCGCGCGCGGATGTCGCCTGACCGACCTGACGTTGGTCGAAGATGGCGGCGAATGGCGGCGTACGTCTCCTGCTCGTAGGAGTTTTATGTACTTTTCTCTTGAAACTATGCAATGGCGCGGCGACGGACATCAAATTGGACGCCAAGGCTCAGCTGTTGCACCGGCTCGACAGTCTCAATCTCCTGCTCTATACCTTCCTATTGATTTTAACCGTTTTAACAATATGGATGTTCAAGCACCGCCGCTTGAGGTTCCTCCATGAAACTGGTCTGGCTGTCATTTACGGTGAGAATCGTCTGCTATCAACAATTTTCAGATCTTTCTTTTTTCTTGTTAATACACGAATGTAAATATTACATGAGCAAATTTCACAAGTATGCATCATCAAGGACACGTGTCACATTCTTTTATTGTATTCGTCTATTCGTCTATTTATGGAACAAAACTTGCAAATCTTACACATCTACTTAATTCGTATACTTATTTTTATGAAATCCCTGTGTCTCAATTTTCAATTTTTTTCGTTTAAAATTATTTTTCCTTTTATGTATAAATTAACTGTGAAAAATAATTATTATTTTCAGACTTTTGCAAAATAATCAAAATGAGAGTCTAGTTATAAAAGTCATTGATTATAATATTATTGATATAATATTATTGATAATCTAATGATAAAAAAGTATTTTATGAGATTAACATTTGTGAAGTTTTTATAAAACAATTATGAAATAATAAATTTCTTAGAAGGTCTTATATAGATATGGATTTTATTATTGTTCTTAAACATTTGGATAAGTTAATTTTAGTTTGGTAACAATGAATAAAATTCAAACTTTCTTAATTTTCAAGACTTTTATAATAAAGATTTGTGAATTATTTCATAACTCTTATTATTCTTATTTTGGAATCTGAAATGAAATTAAGTACGTTGTTAAAACACATTCTTAAATATAATTTTAATGATCACTGCTGATAACATGTTAGATAATTCTGTTTATTTGGAATAAAACTGCAAGATAATTGTATTTATTTAGGATAAAATTGCTTGTTACAGGCTTAATCATAGGAGCGATAATACGTTATGGTTTCACAACGAGCAGCACTATTCTGCATATGCCGGTGGTTCCAGATAATTCTAGCAAATACAATCAGTCTGTACCACCGGACACATTATGGTTACGTTTCCCGGAAGATAAGGGTGGCGGTGTCGTGAAGAACAAAACATTCGCATATTCGTTTCGTGGCGAAATTTACAAGGAAGATAATGAAATCGATTTGAAGGTGACTGAGTCTTTCGTGAGATGATAAGTTACATTATTTAAAGAAATTATCTAAAGAAAATTTTCAGCAAACAAATTGACAGCAAATTGTTGCCATGTTAACATCAAACTCACTCAGAGTTGATAACAAATTATTGTCCAGTGCCATATGTGAACAATAATTTGTTATCAACTCTGTTTTATTAAGAAGA
>Ga0157363_1005964_pt1 | contig 11425 bp, 10 predicted proteins | sample AttsexASBM1_FD_111477 | JGI IMG/M metagenome (GOLD analysis project Ga0157363, IMG submission 111477) | Fungus gardens microbial communities from leaf cutter ant in Ribeirão Preto, State of São Paulo, Brazil - Atta sexdens ASBM1 | ecosystem: Host-associated > Fungi > Mycelium > Unclassified ...
AGTATTGTACAATACTATTATACCTGTACTCATAGTCAGACTTTGTACTTAAGGCTTCCTTAAATTTATCTTTAGATATGCTCAGCAGCCAATGAAATAATTCGTAAGCATCTAAAGATAAATTTAAGGAAGTCATAAATATAAAGCCTGACTATGAATACGGGCATTAGTATTTTTTTTATACAATTTTATATAAAACTTTTAATATCAATCAAAATGAAAATATTTATTTATATGCAATCACGATATTTCTCAAAATTTTGCCTAATCCTATTCATATCTAATTCATAAGAAAATATTAGTAATACATCGCTGTGCTTATCTTAACAAATAAATTCTTCCCGTTGTCGTAATATAAATGATCCTTCGACAAACAGAAAGAGGTAATATTAAGTAAGGTCGAGGACGTATCGATTGGACGAGGCGCTACCGTACGCTGAACCTAGGTCAGTTGTCTATATCGAAACTATTCTTTCTGATTTTCAGCACGATATTGCCTGTGAATTTCAAATAAATAAATTCTCAAATTTATTCTTTTTCGTGAAATTTTACTTTATCTAAATTTATACTTAAATAAACTTTAAAATCTTTAAATTTGTCTTCTTTTATATTAGATATTAAATTCATAACGCAATCAATTAAATTTTTTTACGTATAACAATTAAGCAAGATAAATTTTAATAAGTCATATGTAATAAATAACGTATATTATATATAATAAATTTATAATACAATAAAAATTGCGTTAATAACTCGAGACTCAGTTTTTGCGGACAGTTGAAATGCCGCAATAGCAAGAGCTCGAAATTATTCACAATTGTTGAGTGCATTAAGCGTGTCGTTAATTTCGCCTGCATTTCGTCCTTGCCATAGAAGCCGGATACGGAACCATAATTTTGCGGCGCGCCTTGGAATGAATTAGCAAAATTACGTAAAAAGATTTCAAAGAGAATTGTATGTGAATCTCGAACGCATTTCAACTTCCGTCGATATATAAAAAAAGTTAAAGAAAAAAATATCCACAAAATGTATATGAACGAATGTATAGTAATAAAAGATAAAAATAATTTCTTATATAATCAATGATAAAAAATTTTAATTAACAATGAATACCATATTGTCAGCTAAATTATTTTTTGGATTCGTTATTGAAAGCTAAATGATTTTACAAATTCCGATTCAACAATTCATTTGCATTTATTTGATTTATTTTGAAAAAAACCTCTAACTTGACTTATTTTGGAAGTTCCTTATTTTATTCTGCAAGTCTCTATTCATAATTCTAGATTTTTTTTTACGACTCACAAAAAAAAAGAGGAAAATTCCGACTCACAATCTTCTTCTCCGGATTTTTCGAGTCTATAAAAATACGGAATATTTCAGCTTAGGAACCTCATTACGTAAATCGATCGTAACTCAATAGTTTCAACATCACCGAGCTTATGAAAGCTGAAAACGCGAAATAATTCTACTTCGAGTAACATAATCAAAAGGACAGTCGAAATGAAGTGAAAGGCGCGAAGGAAAACTGCGACCTTTATCGAAATGAAATAATCGATAGGGCCACGTTCTATTTCAAGGATATTTTTGCGGCAATATGCAGCGTTTACTTCGGCTGATACGGTTAAAATTTTACATTAATAGAAGGCCGCAATACTACACGGTAATCGTAAAAACTTTATTTGTTACAAGTATATGCAACATGAATTTATAATGAATAAATGTTATAAATTTATTATCAAATCACTTTCTTCCGCGAACGATTCCTCGTTTTTTCATAGAAATCGATGTATAGAATTAATGTACTTGCAGAAACAGCCCATGCTTGATTGGAAAGATATTGATTTGTTTATTCAATAATGCAATTAATTAATTTTGTATTAGCTAAAGTTAAATAATTACTAATTACATAGTTTACCCCTTTCCACGATCTGTTACTCTTTATTCGCGTTTCATCGGAATCAATATACAGAATTAATGCGCTTGTAATGAAACTTTATTATGAAAAAAAATATTTAAAAAATACTCTACAATATAATTAATTAATTCTAAACTTAATAAGGTAATTAATTATATTTCTTAATTATAAGACTGATATGGAATCTTTTACATACTTTAACGACAGACAGGATAAAATAATGAAAGCTGAAAATAAAGAATAATAGTTAATAATATTTTTATGTAAAATTCAATGTTTCTACGCAAATAATTCTATATTTCTATATATTCTACATTTGTGCGTTTAGTTCATATTATGAAGTATCATACACGCAGATTTTTTACACAAACGATATATCGATAGATCGATAAAATGATAAATCTTTCGAAACAAGTCGATATCATTTTTCTGCATACATTCGAGCAATCGATCGACACAAAATATAAACGTCACACACGTTATATAAGTAAAATAATTATACGTAAACTAGCGCGTTAATGAACCAGGAAATGAACGTTAGTATAAATTAACATCGAGCGATATGAAGAGTCAGCACCAGTCAGCACTTACATTTATAAAAATATAATTTAACATATCTCAAGAATGTTGAGGATATTTTCTCTTTCGAAAAAAAATATCAATACCATTAGTGATGATGTTTTTTAATCGCTATTTTTGTCGTTAGTCCGTGATATCTCTCGATAAGATGCCACGGACTACGTTTTTTTTTAAACATCACAGGCTCTTCCTGCAGTCGAGAGAAATCAAGTATATAAGTATTGGAAGGAAAAAAAAATAACAGAGATGAGCTTGGAAAGATATACGAAAGACTGCGGTATGTAAAAAAAAAGCTGAAAAAATTATCAGTTTATCGCGAATGTCGATCGTCAGCTTTTTTTCTTCGCATATTTTAAAAACACTCGACACTCTCATTTATCTTTTCCTCTCTTTCTTTTTGAAAAGACACTGCGTAACATACTATGCGTCCGATCCAGCAACTGAACTGACTGAAATGATTGAAAGAGGAATCGCTAAATCGCGAAGCTCACGCGGACACTCACCTCGGTGAAAAGCGCACCGGTATCGTGGGAGAAACGTTCGATCATTCGTTTATTTTCCAAAGTTGTTCCAGAGGCGCACAGCTGCGCGTCACGATCTGTTTTCACGAGGAGTAAATCAACAAATCTGTGGAGAAAACACCTCGACATACGTCAACTTTCGCGCACGGTCGAATACCCACTGTCACTCTGGATAGTCCGGATGGGCCACGTGGTTCCCCCAAAGAAGTCGAGACGAGATTGGATACGCGACTGTGCAAGTGTAAGATCGGGCAACTTCTCCCCCCTTCTCATAGTTCACGTTCGCATTCTCACTCTCTCTTTCTCTAATATATATATATATATATATATATATATATATATATATATATATATATATATATACACACACACACACACACTGGCCTTTTCTTTCAACTAGATGCGAGATCGGTCGCTCACACACACAGGCGACACAATCGCATTGGTCGCACAGTGTTACACAGCAATGACAGCGATATAAGCGTGAATGTTGCCGCAATTGGTCGCGGCGACGTGAAAGTGGATGCAAGGTGATGTAAACTCAAACAGCTGAAATATATCGTCATTCAAGGAAAGCAATGTCGCACTGGAGAGATCATAATACGTGACGTTGGCGATGAGAGAATTATCAACGATATAATATATGTATTTTTATCACAAATAACACTCACGATCTAATTCCGACTGCCGCGGACTGCGCACGACATCTATCGACGAGAAGCAAATTCACGTTATGTACTTGGCATGGAGGATAGAGACTAATTAAAACCCATATTCATATGCCCGTATTCATAGTCAGACTTTATATTTAAGGCTTCTTTAAATTTATCTTTAGATGCTCAGCAGCCAATGAAATAATTCGTAGAGTATCTAAAGATAAATTTAAGGAAGTCTTAAATATAAGGCCTGATTATGAATACGAGCATAAAGATGTTTTTTCATGCTGACGCTCGACGCTAATTTTCGGCGTCAAAATAAATCATGTGAGAAATTGACAAATATCAAGCATTAATTTTGATCACGTGACCTGTTTTAATGTTGAAAATAAGTATCGTAGCGTCAGGTGAAAATTCAGCTTAATGTGTCACACAGTTTTCATAAAAATGTTGGTGGCGCTAGTGTACGGAAGTTTTCGAGCATGAAAAAGACTTAAATGATCGTTCTCAAATTTGTCTAGTCTCTGCTGAGATAAGGAATTACAAATCCTTCAATTTTTCAAAGTTGGCTAATCTGATTGTATAATCAGCTGATGTAAACATGGTTACTTCTTTGATCAGAACTTGTATAAAATTTAGGTGATTATTTTTTTTCTGAAGATATTATCACAATGATTAAAGTTGCATCTTCAAGATTTGCTGCATAGTATGTGTATTTCATTACGAGAGCATTATGAGAAATTAAAATATTCTTACGAAAGAGAAGAAACATAACCTTCTACACTGCATAGTTATTAATTTTCTTTACTCTTTAAAAATGTAAAACCGTTACGTAATAACTTGCGTAAATATATGTTATGATTTAATGGAGAGTATATTTTCTGTAATAATTTTATATTACAATTTGCAGTTTACCGAGGCAGCCACTCTGTGATATTATCAAAAGCGATAATGTAGGGAAGTACAACTTTCATTTGTTTCTCACATGTACGCAATGCCGGCATTACCATATAACACCACAATATTTCAAGAACAAGGTATTCTAAATTTATAAAATCAAACAAGGTATAATTCTAAATTTATAAAATCACTGAATGCTCTGTATGTAAGCATTTAATTTTTAGATAATATGATATCAAAATTTAAAATCATTTATAACAGCTAAATCTTTTCGCTCATCTCAAACCGAAAAAACATTTGCCAGTTGTGAATGTATGGAACCGAATGACTGTATCAGAACTGGCAGCATCTACAGGAAGGGATATAAATGATGTCATGGATGCAATTTCTCTTTCTGATTCATTTAAACATTACAATAGAAATACTATTATAGAGGATCCGAATATATTGTACAATGCTGTGCGGAAACTTGGAGCAAAGTTTAAAGTGATATCAAATACTAAAAAGGAAAAGAATACACAGGACTGCAACATTGTTAAAAGGTACTAATAATTAACTATATTATATCCATTTCTATTTTAATGCAGATTAACTTTAATCTCTAAGTTTAACTTACTTTTTAGTTTTTAGTTCTAAAAATTAGAAAAAGATAAATAAAAAGTTGAACCAAGATTAAAGTTAATTTACATTGGTGGGAACAGGCTTTAATTAAATATAAGATAAGATCGAGAGAATTTGTATTATTTATATTTCATTTATATTTTATTTATTAGACCTCTACCGGATGAATCTGTATTAATAAAACGTCATCCAGTAGTAACAATTATGGGTCATGTTGATCATGGCAAAACTACATTGCTAGATACATTACGTAACACATCAGTTGTAAAAATGGAATTTGGTGGTATCACTCAACATATTGGAGCTTTCAATGGTAAATAATACGATCTTATTGTATTTATCATTATATACATTATGTTAACAAGTTTTTCTTTATCCCAATTGATAGTAACGTTGAAAACGGGAGAAACGATTACATTTTTGGATACTCCTGGGCACGCTGCTTTTAATGTTATGCGAATGAGAGGCGCACAAGTAACTGATATTATAATAATAGTGATTGCAGCAGATGATGGCGTGATGGAACAAACCATAGAAAGTATAAATATGGCAAAAGCAGCAAATGTTCCGATTATCGTGGCTATCAACAAAATCGATAAACCAGAAGCCGATATTGTATGCAATTTAACATTCATTTTAATGATCAATAATAGAGCAACATAGTATATTATATGTATTTTAGATAAGAACGCAAAAGATGCTTGCACAACAAGGTATTCAAGTTGAGGCAATGGGCGGGGATATTCAGAGCGTTAATATATCAGCTTTACACGGAACCAATTTAGATACTTTGATAGAGGCTATAGCATTACAAGCCGAACTCATGGGATTAAAGGGTGATCCAACGGGATTAGTTGAAGCTGTCATAATTGAATGTTTTACCGATCGTCAACGTGGCAAATTAGCGACAGCTTTGATTCAACGTGGTACTCTGAGAAAGGGTGCATATCTTGGTAAAAGCAAAAAATATTTTGTCTCAAATATGAAAGATAAAGAAAAAGATATAAGCGATTTCTTCAGAAAAATAATTTAGTTCCACAAACCGTGTCCTTGAAAAGTTTTGCATAAATTTGTTTTTCCTCTTGCTTCTAATATGTTTTAAGACAGTTTAATAATTTTGAAATGTTAATATAATATTTTCGTTTGATAATAGTGAGCGGCTTAACGTGGGCTAAAGTAAGAGCTATGTTCGACCATTCCGGAAATCCAGTTACGGAAGCCAAATTATCCGATGCGGTGCAGATTATCGGATGGAAGGATTTACCTACTGTCGGAGATGAAATATTAGAAGTTGAGAATGAGAAGAAAGCACGCACAATAATGCGATACAGAGAAGCGGAGAAAGCTACACAACTAGCGCAGGAACATAAAATTGCAGCGGACAAAAAGTATGAAGAACATCTGAAAGTAAGTTTTTTTTTATAATATAAAATATAATAAAGAGATCACACTATTGTGTGTTTATTTCCATGTATTTATCCTGTCTCACTTTATTATTCGATAATTATAGGAATATAAGAAACATCTGGTAAAGAGAAGAGCATTCGGCAGATATGCAAAGCTAACATTTACTAAAAATAAAAGACCTGATGATGATGGGAAACCTAAACTTAACGTTGTCATAAAAGGTGATGTCGCTGGCTCTGTAGAAGCTATATTAGATGTTTTTAATACCTACGGGAGTGACGACAAATGTGAATTAAATGTCATCCATTATGGCGTTGGATCTGTTACAGAAACAGATTTACAAATGGCAGACATGTTTAATGGTAAGACATACATGATATCGATTAGTATTATCCTCTATAAATCTCAATATCATGAAATATTTATAGCCATCATACATCCTTTTAATTATACTTGATATCGATTAGTATTATTCTCTATAAATCTAAACATCATGAAATATTTATAGCCATCATATATCCTTTTAATGTTGGCGTAATGAAAAACAAAAACTTGCAACAGGAAGCTAATGAAAAAAAGATATCGATCCGTCCATACAATGTGATATATAAGCTCATTGATGATGTTAAAAAAGAGATAAATTCGAGACTTCCACCGGTTGATGCCGAAGAAGTGATAGGTATGAAAGAGTATCAGTCACAATAGTAATCGTATATTTATCTTGACCATTGATTTCCTTACAGGTGAAGCAAATGTATTGCAAGAATTCAAAATCACAGATAAAAAAAAGAACGTAAAGGTTGCGGGTTGTCGATGCACCAAAGGCAATCTCAAGAAAAATGCAATATACCGATTGATGCGTGAACAGGAAGTTCTCTTTACCGGTAAAAGTAATACTTGAATGAGAGAAAATCCTAAAAGAGAAATAAAATGAAAATTTACTTTTAACTTTTTAGGAAAATTGGTGTCGATGAGACATATGAAAAATGAAACAGAAACAATCAAGACTGATGTAGAATGTGGTTTAAGATTCGAAGATCCAACATTATCTTTCAAAGCTGGGGACATTTTAATTTGTTATCAAACGTATCAGAAACCACAAGAAACTGACTGGGATCCTGGATTCTAAATAATTTCAAAGATTGCAAGATTAAATGAAGCAAAACAATACACAATCTCTTCGAGTTATTAGGTACAGGAATGATGGAAATATTTCCGAATTAAGTACAAATTTATTTATTACTGACTGAGAATCGCAATTTTCTTTTACATTCTTTTTACATCTTTCTTTGACATTCAGTTTTGTAATTTCGCTTCGTGAGGGTATCTGACTTTTGAACGTAAATCGTGAAATTAAGACAGCCAAGCTATGCCGTTAATCGTCAGAATTACAATTATCCGCGATCTGGTCCTTTGTTCACCTTAAATGGAATGGATATTATGCGTAATACTTTTTAACATTTTTTTTAATAGTATATATCAAGCAATATACAGCAAGATATGTTGGTCATACTTTAAAACGTAGCTTATGGTGATCTTAATTTCACTGCCCATAAAATCGACCTCTTTCGAATTTCCGCGAAATTTTATTTTTGCTCCAACGCTCGACGAGCGTTAAGACTTATGGTTTCTTAAGACTTATAGCTTCCGGTTTTTAGGTCAGTCTGACAGAATATTCAGGCTCGCATAGAGCGTATTAAGATGCGTAAGTCTCGCGAAAACGACGTTGAAGATGTTGATACGCCGTGAGAACACTTCGTTTCTTTTTCTGAAGGCGGCAAAGAGTTGTTTCCTGATTAGTTATGGTTATCTTTGTATCTAACGGCTCGATAGGAATATTGTCATCTGGATGTACAAAGAAAGCAATGGAATGACGGCCGCGACCACAGTGTTCTGGCATAACAACACGATGTCTGAGTGCTGGAAGCTGCCCGTTGGTCCAGTGTCCCAATAACTCTCCAGTGTTCACTAATATGGCGCCTGGAAGATGACCCACTCTAGCCCATCTTTCCCCAATTTGAATTTCAAGGCCACCCTCGCAATCCTGAAAATATTTTATCATTTTGCATAAATTATAGGATATAATTAATAATAATTTGTAATTAGTAGTGATCTGTACATATAAATATATACTGTACATAATACAATGTTATTTTTATATCGACTTGATATTCTTCAATCGCAATTTGCGATATACTATATTTAAATCACTTCTACTTAATGTTTAATAATTCATTATCTTTTAATTCTTGCCTAATGTTTTCTCGATGTATCTAAATATCTTCACGTTTTATTTGATAGTGGCGCTTTAGTTAGAGCAGCTTATCGTGAAACAATTGCGCGTTGTATTACGCGAATAAACGTACCGAGATATCTCTGTCAGTTTCGACAAAATTGTAAAGATACGTAGAATTTATGATACGTTACATGCAGAGCGCGTCGTGAAAAGGATTTTCGATCTTTAAGAAAATTTACGATCTTGTAGCCTTGTAGTGGACGGACTATAAGTTTCAAGCGTGTAATGTAATTCCGCAATCTGCATACCTGCGCCAACAAAGTGAAAGTGCCATAGTCGCAATGGGCGCCGCATCGGGTCAGTCCTTGTACCGGTGTACCGAGTGGCGGATAGTAGAGGAGACGCAGAGTGGATGCGTTGCCAGGGCCGAGTATGTGCGCGTGCTTCGACAACAGGAAGTCGTGGGACTGTTCCAAACCCACAGACAGAGCCTGCGGCAAATCGGGTTTTTCATTCTGTATATGGTGGCTAGACAATTCTCACTGAGAGTTACAATTCAAAGATCAAACATAGCAAGATTCTTCTCTCTTATCATGAAAGAATAGATAAAATGATAACAATAGAGCAAAGATGTTCGCAGAAAGAGATAAAATAATAAATAGAATCTAGGAATTAAATTCATATATGCAAATGAAACGTAATTATTAAATAAGACAGGGATTATTACAGTAAGAAGCATGGTGGCTAGTTGCTTGAAATCACGTGTCAATTCGTCCACTGCTGATCTATATCCAGGAACCTCATCTTCTGGCAGAATTCGTCCACATCCGGTTACGTTAAACGCATGACGAAGCTCCATCTCGTCCGAAAATCTTATCACATACGAAAATAAATTCAATTTAAAAATTCTGACAGAAATTTGTATGTGACTACCGCAATATACGCAAATTTCATAAATTTTAAAGAATATCCCACATCTACTGAAAAATAATTATCTGAAGTTTAAATATTCACAAATTAAATGTAATTTAGATACATATGAGTTGTGTTTCAAAATTTACTGCCAGTACTGAAAATCTATAGTGTACATAATGTAAACTATATATAAACTATATATATAGATTTTCAGTATTGGCAGTAAATTTTGGAATACAGCCAATTTATGTGTGAACAAAACATATTGCTCATTTGTTACAATAACGATTTGTTATAACGATATAGCTCAAAAAACAAAGTTTTCCAGAAAATGAATTTAAATACTTTAAATTATAAAAATCTTATATTTTGAAATGCAATTTTGAATAATTGATTGATAAAAATAAAAGTTTTTTTAAAGTATTTTTTTTCTTGATTTCCTTTTTTCTGCAAACAACTAAAAACTAATAATTTTTTAGTTCTGTTATCGTAGCAAATGAACGATATATAATAATTATGTAATGATCAATTTTATTAGAAACAGAAATATTTATAGAATATGAACTGAATAATACATTGCTTTTCGTTATCAAATCGCGGTCGGTTAATAGAAGAGAACGTTCATTAAATCGAATTGCAGCAAATTCAATTACAGGAACAATTTAAGAACGCAATTTTCCAACTTACTTCTCCGTGCCTGGTTTAACGTAGCCGTGATTATCCGGCGAAACGCGTTCGTATTTTGCTCGCGTTTCGTCCGGTAATTCGCAAAATGTGTCTAGAACTCTGTAAGCTGCCTTCATCTAAAAAAAATATGGGAATTAAATTTATAACGAAGCTTGGTGGAACAATTGTAAGATTTTTCACTTCGACGTCGCCATTAGATGTGAACGAAACACAATAGAAAGAAAAAAAAACGAATATTTACATATGATAAGAAGATCCGCTTTCGATGAAAATTATTGCTCTGAATGGAGATTCGCGTATCTCCTGTATCTCGACAACTATAATCGCATCTTTCAAATTTCGCGTTACATTGTTAAGAGGCAACATGCGTAACACGGAGAAACATATTGCGATGATATCTAGATCATTCTGATAACGTCCAACAATAAACAATTTCGCAAATGGCGAATTGAACATTTTTGACCGATAAGTTTTACCTAATTAGACAAGAATTCCAATGCGAAAAAAGAGAAAAACAAAAGCAACAGAGCGCGGAGGAGTTAATATTTTCGCCAAAAAGATTCGAGCCACATTGCAGTTTGCGATATCGCTCTTACGTAATCACAATATTATATAAACAATCGCTCTTAAATAAATGATTGAGAAATTATACACTGACACCCGATTTACACGATTTTTGTTTCAATTTTCCTCGCGAATAATCGTATTTTAAATTCAAATTTAATATTCAAATTACTACTTCAATTAATCGCGATTTTCAACGAAGATTTCTTTCAAGAAATTATTATATTTTAGATATTTTTATAGTTTTTCCTTTGCGGTTTTTAAATATGCGACATGTCGAAGACCGTATAACTGGCTGCGTTCAGCAAAAAAAGCAGCAACTGTTGTTTACAATTCTTTATATGATTACAATTCTTTATATGATGGACATTTAAATCCAGTGAGAAACTAAGGGCAAGATCATATCAAAGAATTTTACAGC
>Ga0157363_1005965_pt1 | contig 11425 bp, 6 predicted proteins | sample AttsexASBM1_FD_111477 | JGI IMG/M metagenome (GOLD analysis project Ga0157363, IMG submission 111477) | Fungus gardens microbial communities from leaf cutter ant in Ribeirão Preto, State of São Paulo, Brazil - Atta sexdens ASBM1 | ecosystem: Host-associated > Fungi > Mycelium > Unclassified ...
CATTGTTGAAATGAATTCTAATTTTCAAACAAAAATTTCTTACTTATTAAAATATAAATAGTAATAATACTGAATTTTCAATACTACCAAAGTATCTTAAAATTTTCCCTTCATTGGCACATTTTGGTCTTTGGCAAAGCCTAAGCAAATATATATTATGTTTGTTAAATGTTATACAGAAAAAATAATAATTTTAAATAATTAATGTGATATATATTAAACTACAAATATAAAAAATGATATATATATATATATATATATATATATATATATATATATATATATATATATAAATATAAAATACATATAAAATAATCTTTCTAAAACTATCATTTATGATACATACAAATTGCTATTTTATATCAAGCTCTAATTATATTTTATTCAATATTATTTTATTCACAATATTAATGTCACAACGAGAAATAACTATTATGTTTTTCACGGTAACAGTAATCTCGTGATTGTAATAATATCTATTGTCCTTTTGATAAACGTTTATATTTCGTTTTTATAGCATACTCGTTTTAACAAACATAGTTTGGGTATGATTTTTGAGCAGATTTTTACGTCAAAGACGCAAAACTGACAACCGAAAATTGCCTATTTTCTGCAATCGCGAAAACTCCATAATTGCATAAAAACGGATTCGCATCCGGATATATTGAAACAACAATACGCAAATATATTTCGCGAATCTAAATTTACGGTCCAATAATGAACTATTTGATTCTTTATATTAAATTAACAAAATCAATATTTATGAGATCGTATCGATAATAGTTGAAGAATAGTTGAGTTTGTATTTTATTTGTTAAATATATTACTTATTAAAGTATTTTATATTATATTACGGGGGAGATATGCAAAAGAATAGGGAGAGAGAAACATCATTGCCCTAAAGGTTGATACCCCATTGTCATACACCGTAGATTAATGGGAAAAATTAATTTCGACATCATAAAGATCGCGAAAAACACTTTTTTACCGATACCTTTTATGAGACATTAATTTTATTTCGTATCATTTATGAAAATCTCGTTTCAATCTGTACCCGTGCGAAAAAATTAGGATGAGCTTTTGATTGCGTTAAAACGGGATATAATTTTAATGGAACAAAGTAATTCCAGTTCGCGTTATCATAACTTCCAGAATTTAATTACGTATTATGTATCATCGAATACTTAGTAAAGTTCGTCTCTTATTATTTTTACTTTTTTTTATTTTCTTGCATTGTGTCGAATAAAGCTGGAAAAAAATTTTCGAGATTCTGTTTTTCATCTATTATATTGCAAAATATATAAAAAATCCGATATATTTTCAAGGTTATATTGATAATATTGATACTTAAAGTAGCTCTAAAAAATTAACATCTTAGAGTAATCCTTGACTAAAAAAAAAAAATAGTACAAACAACAAGAAAAAAACCATCATATACAATATCGTAAAGTACGGGGAGATAGCCGAAGAAGCGGATCGCACGGGGCCCTTCGCCTTCTTCGCTGAACTTGACCGAGTTTCCCCGTTCATCGGGTAACCGGGCAAGGTATGTAAAGTGGACAGCATTCATCCTTGAACATTGAATCAGCATGTAACATGATTAGGTCATTAACGCCCTAACCAAGTTAGCATAGTGCGAGGGACTTCGCTCGCCACGCTTACCCTGGGTCGGTGCGACCTGGTAGGTATCTACGTTCGTTCATAAAGCCGGCGCCGCGACGCCGTGCCGCGCCGCGCCGCTCCGCACCGCGCGAACGACCAAGACGACGACGACGACGACGACGACAACGACGGTGGTGGTGGCGGTGGCGACAACGACGGCGACGGACTTCTCGCGTCGAAGGTTGAAAGTTCGGCAGATCGCGCCTTCCATGGAATATCGAATTTTGCCGGCAATGAAAGGAGATACGGGAAATCGAGTTTCAGTTGTTCCGATACCGTTTCGGCGCAATTCTTGACTCCTTTATCTTTACGGACAGACAATATGAGTCGATCTTTTTTCACATATAAAAGACGTTTACATCTAAGCGCCGTTAACGGAGTTTGTTTATTACGTTGGAACCTAGGAAAATGTCAGATAATTTGGTTTGGCCGAAGAAAAAAAGTTCTGCTCTCTCGTGTCGGTATCATTGCACTTTCGGAGGGTGGGGGGGGGGACACTTTTCGCGAATTACATCAGATTTGTTTACGAATTCGTAAATCTCCGAGAATTCTTTTTATTTCAATAAAATGTAATGGTAATGAATTAAAAAGGAAGAATTTAGATTATTCTTTCAGGCTAAAACGATCATCTTTTTGTATTATGAGTGATCAAGATGAATATGATTTAGAGAAGTTTTTTTTTACAATATAAATGAAATTACATAAAACTTAACACGTTGTTATTACGGTATCTAATCGACATGCAATTTTGCTACTCAATATATTATTTGACCCGCCACTAATATGCCATTAAAATAATTTCAAGCGCAATCGGTGGATAATTTAATTCGTGAAATGCGCGAAGTAATTACACACTCGTGCAAAATACAATTGTGCAATTCAATGTTAATGAAGTTGAAATTTATCTGACGTCATCGACATATAGACATTATCGCAGTTTAATGTAAAGCAAATACGATGATGTACAGTAGATCTCTTAAGTTTTTTATTGTTTCTTTTTTTTAACATTTTTTTTTAAATAGCCTTTTAAAGAGACAGTTGGATAATAGATTTATCGGATGGTTTCATTAAAAATGTTAAACTCGCTTTCCCTCTTTTTCAGGAGCTGAAGGTGCTTTCAAGAAGTTAAAGCCTGACCCTTGCGCCTCCAGTCCTCACATTGGTCACACACCTACCACAGCTAGCTGTCCAACACCTGCCCGACGGCGACACAGGACTACCTTCACTCAGGTTGGTACAGAAATATTGCAAAATTTCTATCTTTTTAATGAATTTTATGAATAATGTCTTTCTCGATATCTTTTCATTTTAAAAACTTATCCGTTTCCTGAAAAGCTTTCATATTTTGTATGGTTCTTTGATTGATAACGGCATTTTGATTACATCCAATCTTTCGTACCACGTCCAAATTTCCTGTTGGGTAGTTCAAATAGGCCTTTACCACGGTTTTCCAATTGTTTCGCAGGAGCAGCTGGCAGAATTGGAATCGGCGTTTGCAAAATCTCATTATCCGGACATATACTGCAGAGAGGAATTGGCGAGGACCACCAAATTGAACGAGGCCAGAATTCAGGTGAGTGTTCTGCTAAGAGAAAAACAAACTGCTCTTTCTCTTGTTTCTAGCGTTTCTAATGAAAGGTATCCTCTAATTAAATTAGTAATGGACAATACCGTCTCACCCGCATGTATTTTATAAGAAAATCTAAACCTAGCGGTGATTCTTTTTACATAAAAATTTCAGTAGATTCAATGATACGACAAGTTATTATAAATTTTAGTACATTATCATTAACGAAATTTTTGGATATTGCACTTGTTATGTAATGCGCTCGTATAAAGAATAAATTTTTAACATTTTGCCACGAGAATTGGGTTTGGACGCTCGCCGAAAAATTTACAGACATACTTATCTGCTGACTATCTTTATGACTATGACTCACTATATAATTGAATCAAAGACGCATGTGGGGTGACGAAATGAAATTACGAGCGCAAATGTCGGTCCAAGACACCCTATATTCTTTGAGGGTCGTGGAATTGATCAGAAGGGATGAAAAGATTTTTCAATATACTACTCGATATATATCAAAGAATTTACGCAAACCGAATGATAAAGTTTAGCGATATTCCTAGTTTTAATTGAGACAAGAAATATATTTTGAATTCTATTATATTTATATAATATTTATTTTTATACGAGAAGAAAGGAGGTTACGTATCACAGGAAATTATGGCATTCAAATTTTTAATTTCTTCGACATGGAAAACGCAATTCTACGACAGTAGTGCGGTTTGTGATGACATTAAGGATGGAGGATTTGGTAATGCGGTAGAAAGGATCGTCGGGGAGGATGGACGGGATGCAAGATAGAAAGAGAGAAAGAGAGGGGAAGGAGAGAGAGAGAGAAAGAGAGTGGAACGATCCAGTCGGAGACTGGTTCGCGTATACCGAGGCCCCGATTCCGAGCCGAGCGGTACATATTAAAACAGTCGCCAGTGCGTTGCGCTCTTTTGATATATAATGCAGCGGGGTGTTGTTTGAGTTAAAAGCCCGGGAACCGCCGCGACTTAACCCTGTTAAACTGCGATGCCAAGTAAAACGCGGTTTGCGCTCGTCGCTCGCCGGTTATAACCGATGCACAAAGTGTTCGCCGCCGAGGGCCGTGCGCCCGCGAGGAGCCGCGCAGCCCGCGCGTCGGGGTGGTCCTGTGCTCGTTTCGACCTCAAACGCGAGAAAGAGGGAAAGAGAGAGAGAGAGAGAGAGAGAGAGAGAGGAGGGATTTCGCAGTTTTAAATGTCATTTCCAGTCGCTGGTTTTCCGGCGCGCGGCTGCCCCAGAATCGGCCAATTATCTGTAACCTGCAAAGCGCGCGCCGTAATTAACGTTCGCGTCATCGCGAATTTGCGCGCGTTTCGACTGCTTTCGACGAACGACAGCTTTACCTCAAATGGTGAGTTTTTTCTCTCTCTCTCTCTCTCTCTCTCTCTCTCTCTCTCTCTGTCTCTCACGATGGCTTCATATCATTAGAAAAAAATTCTCCTCACTGGTATCTTATCCCTGGTATTATGATAAATTAACGTTTGTCATTCACTCCACTTACATTCGTTTCTGAAATTCACGATATTCTGCTAGCTATATAAATATCTGATATAAAACTGATATAAAACCTCGCTTAATTATATAAATAATAAATGCGTTTTGTTAATGATTATGTTAATGACTATCGATGCATTAAATATCTAAAAAGGCATTTAAAATGGATTGCGACTCGGTTGATCGCTTCGGTATAACGCTAGAGCGAAATTAGTTCTTCGGCCTTAATTAGTCCTGCGCGCATCGCAGAGTTAAAAATTTCCCCAAAATAGCGATCGGTTATTGTAAAATGGCGTTCGATTGTAATCCAATTCGGACACATCAATTTCGATACGAGGTAATATCGATGAACCGCAATACAAAGTACCTGATACTTTCCACGCGAAATTCGGAGAGATTTCCTCCTACTGATTCGTATACGTGGACGCAGAGGGCAAACGAAAATTTTGTCATCCCCTGGAGGAATCGAGGGGTCGGTTTAGGGTTTAGGAAGGTATCCATCGCAAGACAGGGGTTCTCAGTGGAAGAAAAAGGCAGGATGGCGGCAAGAAAAGAGGACCCTTGTCTCTCTCGCTCCCCTGATGTTCTTTCCAGAATCCCTCTCTCCCATATCCACCATCAATCCCCGCGTCCCGGCGCCATCTCGCCCTCGTCGTCGCTCGTCTCGTAGTGGAAGGAATAGCAAGCCCGGCAAGCCTGAGACGTTTCAGATCTATCTAGGGTGGAGAAAATTCAATTTAAAATGGCGGCTCAGATATAATGGCAGCCTCCGGTACAGCGTCACCCAACCCCCTGCGCGCCCAACTCATCTCAACTTTGCCACCCTCGTTCGTCGTCTATTTCTCTCTCGTCCTCGCCTCCACGGCCCGTGTCGCTATCTTTGAGAATGCCGTGACTAGCGCGGTAGCTTTTAAAAGGACGGCTCTTCTATATCCAGCGATGTCGCTCGATTGGCGGCGCTCGCTAAAAAATACATTGATCCCGCGCCCCAGACGTGTGTTGCTACTCGTAACTTCTTTCGCGAGATATGCAGAGTTTGAACGACATGCAATCATAAACTTCTGAAATTGAAGATTCGATATTACTTGATTCTTGTCGAATTATTGTGATCGCAATAATAATAATAAATTATTCTTGAGATTATAATAATCTTAGGAATAATTATATAACTTAAACGACTTGTGCGACTTTGAACAACTGGGAAATATTTCTAAACAAGAATATATCCTGTAGAACCGCCTGATAAAGTTTAAATTTCTATGCAGATCGGTCCCTAATAGTGACGCAAATTTGCTACGCGATTTGCAATTTCTCTAAATGCGCAAACGCGTATTAGTGCACGCTGAATGAGCGTTTTCCAGACGAAACACGGTACACCTTGCGCGGGATCGTTTCCGTCCATTTATGTCATTTCGAGTGAGGTTTGCAGGAAACTTGGTAGGAAGATGTAATGTGTTGCTTCGTGTGCTCACACACAGGCATGCAAATAAATTTAATAGGAGGATAAAGCAAAATTCAGTCGAAGTGAATGTTTTTCAAGATTGCTTGACAATTACAAATGAAAATGGAGTAATTAGGATTGCGTTAAATTATTTTTCTAAATTTTTTTCTAAGATAGCAGATAGCAGAAACTTGCTTTTAATCTTTTTAAATAGATTTATTTTAACAGAATTCTCTTAATGAAAATATTTGAGAAGGCAGTAAACATATTAATTATATGTTGAAAAAATGGCACAGTATCTTCCATCATTAAGACTATTGTTATAGTATTGTTGAGAGATCACGAAAGTATTTGTGACGATTATTATAATAATAATAAAAAATCGGGTAACACCCGATGGTAAGAGAATAATTCTCGAATCACCGCACAAGAAATCCCATTACGCCGAAGAAAAAGAAAGGAAAAGCCCGAGCTCCGCGATATTGAGTTAGCCGAGTTTTCATTCGACCTTTTTACTTCGATTCGACTTCCGATCGAAGCCTACCTACCGGTCGTTTTACGAAATCGTCTTCTTATTTGATAGGAAACAAGGAAATTTCTAGGAGTAGCAAATATAACTGACGAATACTACGTTTTTCAACTTTACTTTTCGCATTAGAACTATAATTTACGATTAAAATTATTAATTATTCTGAGATATTTAATTTTCGTTGAACTTATTAACGTATAGAGATAATTTCCCTATTATATTGATTTCTATAAAAGCAATAAAAAATGAATCAAATTCTTCAGTTTAAAGATAAAAAAATTTAAATATATGGAAAATTATAAAATATTTAGAAATTAATATAAAGATGAAAACGTAAAAAATAACATAATTTTCTTAATTCTTTCTTTTTCCAATGCATTGCTAGTACTTTCTCAATTGCTTACAACTTTTTTATTAATAAAGATACATACATTTGTTTAGTATTATTGTGTTCATGAATATCTAATATTTCGAAAAAAATTTTAATATATTCATTTTTATGAAAATTGTAAGCAATCGAATTGGGTTAAACCATATTCAGTATGTTCCCATAGAAAAACATTTAATAGTTAATAATCCGTTCCTTCATACTTATACTTGACATAATTATACTTGAGATTACGCAATACGAAAAATCAATAGTAATTTTCAGAACTTTTGTTTCTGTATTGTACAATTTACTATATTTTAATGACCCGGTATGCTAATTTGTTGTGATAAGGATAGTTTATGATTCTATTGGTATGATGCTCAAATTGAATACTATTTGTAATGTTTCTCTAAAGAAGCCGCAGTCCCAAGTGGTCGAATCTCATTGTCGGTTTTGGATTGCATAACTACGAATTCGATTGTTGTAGGTAACTAGGCTCACAGCTTCCGAAATGAATGCGCAAGCAGTATATACTTATGTTACACAAGTATTACGCCCTTCTCATCTTTTTTGACGAAAAAGCCATTACCGGGAATGTATCCATTTTCCCGGGTTAGTATGTGGGTTAGCTATCAGAGTGCAGTATTCTCTCAGGCATACGGGAGGATAGTTTTCTCGGTCGCGGTCCTCAAAGTAGCAGACATTTTGAGCCGCGCACCCCCGTGGGACAGCCATCTCGCTCCTCCTCGTCCTCTTTCTCCCTATTCGGTCTATCTTTCTCTATGAGCGAACGTGGCGGGAGGAGAAGAGAGCGCGGTTATTGAATTACGAACTCTTAGCTTTCCAGTTCTTGCAGAGTGCGCGCCTTAAGGGACGCGGGCGCGCTCACTCGCGCGCGCAAGTATGTTCTCGAAAAGCTCTTCTAGGGAAGAAGCAAATAAAAGGAATCACCCTTTTAACGGATCTCTTCGGGCAACCTGTTCTACCCGCCCCGTAAATGCGTACGGTATGTACAGAGTGTACCAGCATTTGGCAGAAGCGCCATCGAAAATTTGGAGTTGCTATCGACTTAACGAAAACGAGGAATACTGAATAGAAATATAAAGCTCGAAATAAATTGTTGAGATAAAATCTATTTTGAGGAATAAATATTGAATCAATATCTTTTGTTTTTTTTTAAGTATCTCTGAAGTTTAATTTAATTCGGGAATAGTCACTTGAGATAATTTTATACCTTAGCGGCAAAAATGTGTATTGTAAAATATTGTTTAACATATTTTCTTTTTCATTCTATACAAATCTTTAAATATGCAATTCCATAAAAAATTCCATAAAAAATTCACAATAAAAAATTATTACTTAATTAAAATTTTTATTTTTTAGAAATGCTGTCATAATAAATACTCAATATGCTTATTTCATTTAATATTTGTTTGGTTTCTACTTTTTTTTTTCAGAAAATCGTGATTAAATATTCACACATCTATAATATTCTCTTAAATATTGAATAATAATATACAATATGTTGTTAATAATAGTGATTTTAATTGAAGTGTAAAAAAATACTCCGGATAACTTTTACATAAAAAAAAAAAGAAAAAAGGAGGTGAATACTCCTGGATTAAGCGAGAAGTACATTATTTTCGAAAGCTTACAGTCGTTTCGCTGCACACAGCTAAAGGATTGTCAGTCAAAGGATTATCAGTGTTTCGTCATTTTTACATTTATGACAACTGCAAATTTCAAACTGTCTGTCTAGTTTCTGTTAATTCTCGAACACTCTGTACGTACATACGTATATTTATGACTATTCACAACCGTAGTCTCGATTATAGTGAAGATGCGTTTCGTTTTAGATTTTAGGGAAACACGCGGTATCGGGTTAAACGAAGCGTAGACAATGTTATTTGCATACTCACGGCGAAAATACAAGCACGTACATGAAAAATTTCCCGGGGCGAATTACGTACGGAAATGGAGTTCTTACCACGAGTTTTCTGAAAACCGTTCTCGTGAAAATACGAAGTCCAAATAGCAATCAGTCGAGCTGTTCGCATTCAATAAATACGAAAATCTAAGTTTAATAAAATCTAATAGTTCAAACTAGGCACGATTTAATCATATATTTATCAGTTTTTTTTTTATAAATAGCTGTGAAATTATTTTATTTTGTTTTGATTTAACCACAAAAAGAACGAGCTACTGTTATGTGTTTTTTGTGAGTAAGTATAGTTCTGTAATTCTTTATCTTTATCTCGGTGAAATACGAGTACTTAACGCTCTTAAAAAAGCATCACATATGTTATTTGATATTGATACTATTTTCTAGTTATGCACGTATTTATAATAGAGCTAGCCTCGGTTGGTATACACGGATGAAGGTAATGCCAGATTATTCGAAAGCCGGGCGTGTTTTATGCAATTGCAAATCGTCCCGCGGCGTGAATTCCAATGCGGATTGAGATTGATTATGCGACTTGCCTCGCACGTACCGCGATTTCCATACATGTGAGTTAGAACGATGCACGCTCGTCATATGAAAATGTTAATCAAGCCCTTTGTTAAGAGTCTTCAAATGTGCTAACACCTTCGAAATCGCATGTATGCCCTTTCCTCCTCTCCCTCTGCCCTGGTTGCTGCGAATATTTCTTTCGCTTTACTTGCAAATTTATGTAACGTTGTTAAAAAGAAATATCAAACTCGGTAAGTGCCTATAATTCTGCTGTAATCCACGGCCACTGAGCTTTTTAGCGATCCCTTTCGACGCGGAATTCAACTTCAGAATTAATATTCTGATTATCATCACATTTCGATAATCGCCCCGATTCTCTATAATATTCCATATCCGAACTGAGTTCTGTCTTTCTCAACTAAGTAATCCCGGATTCCAGCCAATTTCGCGACAAGAACTTAATCTAAATAAGACTCTATTACTCTGCTCAGCATATCTAGATATTTCTACTATAAAATTTTATTCATCGCAATCTTCTACGTAAAATTGTCAATCTTTCGTGATTAGAATGCGTTATTATACCATTTTTGTTCCCATGTCTCGCAATAATTTGTGAATGTACCTATATATGTGACGTAAAATTACTTGTCACATTTGCGACTTTTAATGTTACATCGAAAAATAAGCCTGAAAACGTGCTGCTCTTCATATTCACTCGATTAAATAATTAATTCGCGATTTACGTATATTTTTCAAAACAAGCATTCTATTTTGTCGTAATGTTTAATCAAAACTAACTCGCGTTGATTCCGCGATTTGCGATTCCACTCAATTCGAAGGCAAGAAGACAATCTAAATAAAATCTAATTGTAACTGTGCGAAATTACTTGTCTAATTTGTTCGGCTCTCAATATCGTACCTATACAGACCTATTTGTTATCCACCTAACAGTTTAATAAATTTATAATGATATAAAGACTAGTTTTTCTATATGGTACGTATCTTAAAATATCTTAAAGTATCTTGCGTGCAATTGTATAAAATAAGTAACTTTCTTGCTAAATAAAATATTTCTTTTACTAAAATATTTCTTTTAATCTTTCTCTCGAAATTTACAAATTGACATTTGTACAAAAGATGTCAAGAGACATGGTAATATATACGATCATTGACAGAAATAATTTCACTACTGACGAAATATTAATTTCTTGTGTAGGCGTTGATCTCTTCGGCGTGGGTTGACGCGAGATAGATGTTGACGTAAGTGACGACCTTTATCTGACAATGTCTGACGTTAATAAATTAGCATAAGAATTACTTTTAATTAAGTTAATTGTTTAAAATGATTATAAAATTCTTTTTTATGTTATATTTGCCGCGAGAAGTAAAGTTCTTATCGATTGACATGACGCGTTTGAAAGAGTGCTTGAAATAATTAAACACGTGTTTCTACAAAGGGAGTTTTCCCGAGATTAGAGATATTTGCCAACGAAATAATGAGAGAGATAATAACTTTCGTGATAAAGTTTACGATGCGTTATTAAGTGAGCAGCAAATAGATTAAAAATAATAAATTAAAAAGATTAAAAAATAAGTGAAATTGTTAACTTCGATAAACAATAAACGAAGCAAGATGATCGTTTGCGACCTTATAATGAAAATCCGTTTCTTTTCTCTAATATATAGTGAATTTTTTTCTTCTCTGTACTCGGTTTTTAATACGAGAACATCGCTGCGGATATTTCACGAGGTACTCTTCGGAAGCGCCATGCTTCCACACAAAGAGTGATAGAGCCGGGAAGAGAGCGAAGTAGAAAGATACAGACAGCGCAGAAGAGAGAGAAAGAGAGAGAGAGAGAGAGAGAGAGAGAGAGAGA
>Ga0157363_1005966_pt1 | contig 11424 bp, 5 predicted proteins | sample AttsexASBM1_FD_111477 | JGI IMG/M metagenome (GOLD analysis project Ga0157363, IMG submission 111477) | Fungus gardens microbial communities from leaf cutter ant in Ribeirão Preto, State of São Paulo, Brazil - Atta sexdens ASBM1 | ecosystem: Host-associated > Fungi > Mycelium > Unclassified ...
AGTTTAGAACATTTGTCATCTTGTTTTTATCCGATAACATTTGATAACGAGATAATCATCACTTTGTAAACCTCATATAATACATCTTTTTTATTAATTGTGAATAAGCTATAATTTAACACGTGCGTGTTTATGAATATTCTTCAAAAATATTTCTATTCTCGAATTTTCGATATAACAGTATATCAAATTGTATATCAAATTGTTTGAGCAAACGATAACAATCAACAGGCATGTTTTTTATTCGTGCTAGAGAGCACTAAAACTTCCTTTCTTAACTTAATAACCAAACATATACCTATTTTATCTAAAGTTCCAAAAGTATACTAAGCTAATTATTAAGAAACAGATTTAATATAATAAGCACAATACGGAAAATTCGATATTTCTTGAAATGTTATGAATAAACTTTTTAATCGATAACTTTCCGTTTGCGTTTCGATATTAGGGTTATTCACACGACCTCAACAGGAATGAGCGTCTTGCTATTAAGGCCAATCCTCTTCGCGTCGCGGCGCCGACATGTGCAACGTCACCCGTTGTCTCTGATTAAATCCATCCTGCGTCGCGACGCAGCGTCGACTCGCATGCCACATGCTCGAAAAAAATCCTTTCCAGTCATCATTTTGATTTAAATCTTAAAGATGCTATTTAGCATACATGCAAAATTTAATTTAACAAACATATAATAATATTTACGCAAACAAACATATAATAATATTTATGCAAGTTATAATAACATTTACGCAAACAATTGTATTCTTTCTAAGAATATATTATAAAGATTGTTTATATAATTTTTCTATCTAAATTAATCGGCAATGTTTTTTTCTTCTTCAAATTTATTGTGTTTGAATATATTTTTGGATTATCGTATAATATAATAAAAAAAAATATTTAAAAAATTTAAGATATCTTTTTCAGAGAGAAATTTTGACAGTATTATTTTTTACTACATATCTATTTACTGTATTTAAAAATATTATTTCTTGGTTGATTTTTCTACATTATACAGAGTAATTTTTATAAAAGATTTTTAAAAAAGAAGAGAAAAGATCACTGTCAGAGATCTGACTTCTTGAATTTTTAAATGGAAACATTTTTGTAAATTTAAGAGAAACACATTTTAAGAGAAACAAGATTTGATATGACTTGTGTTAGATGATTTTTAAATATTAAAAACGCTGTTTCTCTTCAATTGAAGAAAAATATTCTTAAGCTTCTAAGCTACTTTCCGCTGAATTAAACACAACACGGACGGTTTACGATTTTCTTTTTTATACATTGTAGAGATGTTTTTCTTAAGATTGAAAAAGGTCTATGAAAACGTAAAACGTTATTTCATAAAATTCCACGCGAGATTAGACATCTCTCAGCCCTGTTGTATTTTATAAATAATCTATCGAGTGCGCTACTATGTATTTTTCCGTTGCGTTCATCAAAAGAGGTAAAGAGATTTAAGTTGCCTCTCTGGTATTTCGGTCGAGGCTTAGTTCCGCGATTTAATGACGAAATATTTTGAAGCACGTATCACAGATAAAGCAGATTCTGAGGCTCCAACAAGAAATCGAGCAAGGGCGATATTCCTTGCTGTCAAAGACTCAGGCTTCATAAAAATGAAGCAAAAGATCGAGAAAATCGGAACTGCTGCTGCTATGCGTTGTTCTCAAGTATACTTTGGCTCTTAGCCAGTAATCCACCACAAAACGCGGCTTAACCTCTTCGATATCAGAGATGCATGTATATATATATATATATATATATATGATGCTATAAAGTCTACATACAAAGATCCGCTACAATCTACTTTGTTGTAAGAAAATAGGAACAAAGAAAAATTTATAAAATCTACGAGAGAACTTTCGTGTTATACACTTATATAACTTTTGATAATAGATCTTAGTAGTTCTTGTATCACGTACGCTTTTAATGCATCGAATAAATATTGGGTTGTCCGGAAAGTTCGTGCCGCAAAAGATTTAAATTTAATAAATGTAATTAAAATTTAAATCTTCTGCATTTCAATTTTCCTTCAAAATCGGCACAAATTTTCCGGACAACCCAATAGCAATGAATAAAACAAAAAATAATCTTTCTCTCAATCATGAAATATTTTTGAACACGATTGAGTCCAATTTTTTTTTATTAATTTTAAAAACTAATCTATTAAAATTTCATCACGAACATTCATCGATTAGACCGAATAATTAAGGTATCGCGAGAAAAAAATCATCATAAACAATACAACATTGAACGACACACTATGATACATTAAAGAGAACTATAGTTTATTTTCTAATTGAATGATAAATAACTGCCATTTTCACGAGCACTTTCTTTATACAGCTCAGATTTCCAAAGCAATTTGTATCAGTCACCCACGTCCAAACGCAACTATTCTGCGCGACGTATCTGTTTCATTCATTCTTACATAATTGTATCCAATGACTTTAGAACATTCATGGTGTATGTCGTTTTCAGAATATAAAACGCTGTTTTTTTTTTTTTGCGAAAAAAAGCGTACTTTAGCGTTTGCCTCTGAGAAAGAAAGAAAGAGAATAAAAGGGAAAAATTTTCTTTAGGGATTGCCATGGAATTTAATTCTTTTTACGAAAGATTTCATAGCGCAGTAAGCAAACGAAGGACTTATAAAAATCCATTGACGAATTTTATTCACACGGTGACGCTTCAATTTCCTTTCTTTCTTGCTATGCAAATTAAACAACTCGTAACTGTTAGGAAAAGTTTGTAACAAACGCATAAAATAGATCACATTACTCAAACTCTTTCGAAGAGAGATTGAGCTTCATAACTTCTTAGCAAGGTGCATTTATGCGATTACTTTGCATACTTGGTTTCTCATAACAAATTTATTTTGTCGTCAGTCAAGAAACTCTCTTTGAGATAACCGAAGCGAGTCAGGAAGCTCAACGATAAATTTAGAAAGAATCCGTATATGCAATAACTTGTACGTATATATTGTCTCTGAGTAATTTCAATCGTAAAAAAGAAAAGAAAATGCTTTCATATATGACATGCTCATAATGAAAAAAATTCTCTTTCTCCGTCATTCGTTTCTTCGTTTGTACCGAAAGATCGTAGAATACAATTTTATTAAAATAAAATACTATTAATAAAAATATTGTTTTATTGTAAATAAAAAATAAAAATAAATTTTATAAATAAAGAGAACAATAAACTGAATATGTGTGATTTCACGTTATTTAAATATATATATTTATTTTACAAATAAAGAGATAAATAAATTGAATATACGTGATTAAAATTACATGAGATAATTAAAAGCGCCACGATAGAGTAACTATTCGCTGACGCGCATTATATCTCTCATCAACAAATACCACGATTAATAATATTTTTCGCTAAGTAAACTGTCGAGATGGTTCGTTTTCATCTGCGTGTAAAAATAATAATTAAGATATAATCCATTTTATAAGAGTTTTATTTTCTTCAAACTTTATCTCTAAATATAACGATATAATGTTTCCATTTCGGGAAAAAAAGAGTAGTATCAAAGTTAATAAAAGTTTGAGAAATATTTCTCGAACATTCTGTGTACCCTTCAATTGATCCAACTCGTTATAACTATGTAATCAAAAGACTTATTATACATCGCGGAATAATTTAAGAGAGATTAATAATGAAGCCATGGATTCTTGAATTGGATTCACAGCGAGGCAACAGAAACTACCTCCATTTATTTGTGTACTCGGAAGCAACGATAGATATATTTTAAATAACGAACGCCCGTTTGTTTCAGCGGTTGCACCGAAGGTAATGTTTTCTTCCGACACAATAAAACGCAGTTGCAAAACGCGGCGAATAGCAAAACTTTATGCGGATATATGCTTGTTTTTATCTCGTGAAAAGTAATGCACAGTCCCATCGAGACGGCAACGGGACTCGACTCTGTACTCGAAGTTTCGCAGGCATTGTCGATATATTAGTTATCATTATGTTCATAACAGTACATAAAAAAAAAACCGATATGTGAAAGTAGCTAACCTTGTGAATCATCACAAAAACGGATAACGCTGCAATTAAAATCGCGAGATAATACTATTTATAACAATACAAATAGCATTATCTAACAATTAAGAAACTATAATTATTTCAAAAAGTTGTAGCTCTTTCTTCTTTATATTTTTATAAAAAAATATAAAAATTATATGTTAAAGATAAATAATTATGTGACACACACACGCGCGTTAAACACAAGATACATATATCTCAGAATTACACAAAATATAAAAAAATTATATAAAATATTGTTCACAAATAATTTTCCTATCCTATGAGATTTAAAATTAATTAATTGCAGTAAAATTTCTTAATACATCACATCAACCATAATTTTTAATTTAAAAAAAACATCCTCAATTTTTATACGATCGATAATTATTTTATGTAAAGATTTAATTCAACAAATTCATAAAGACCGAAGAATTGCCGCGTAAAGGCAAAGGTCAACAGCATCAAGAATCGCGTACGTCGCACCGTCTGCTGCATTACTACGAAGATATACGTTTCACATGCTATTAGCGGACCAATTGGAAGCTAAGCGCACACAGTACAAGCGTTGTGTCTCCGAGCCCTCTTTCGCTTCTCTCACGCGTCATTCTTTCGTTGCACTCGCAAAGTCGTCGAGATGTACGGTGAGACGAATTCCTACGGAGCGTCTGGCGTGTCGCCGCGCTGACCTGGCTAGTGTCACAAGAGCCGAGAGACGATAAAAAGGTTCCTCTTGTGTGAGAAACCGAGCCGCCCTGCGTCGATTGTATGCGTTCCCTAAAGACGTAAATTACTAATGACATGGTTACGATAACGACGTTCGGCGCTTCACGAATGCGGAAATACAGAATTACGATGTCTCCCGCGTATTTGCGCGCGGTAACGAAAGAGGAGCTCATGTGCATTTTTAACGTCGTCGCTTCCTGGCAGCCTCGCGATAAATCACTGCGACGAGAGGCGCATCGTCAGCGTTTCGGTGCGAGGTAAGCGAGCGAATCACGCATCCATCATCGTCGAATGACAACGATGACAACGACGGAGATCGAAAGCACAAATTCGCGGTGTTGACGACACTCAGCTACCGCGAGAAATCGGCGATTTAAAAGATTAGGGTCGCGTTCGATTTGATTGCTTACGCGCTTTAAACGCTTATAATCATCATTCTGTCTTTATCGCTCATTAAACGTAAAATAGGGAAACGTTGAATTGTATGGGGATGGGAAAATTTTTTCGATCGCTATCAAATATAACACAAATATTATTCAAGTATCTACTTATAACGGGAATGTATTCTTAATGAAAAATTCAGAAACGCTTTTCTTATGAAATTAATTTAATTAAAGATGATAATTTCTCGCAGCGTTTTCATTTGCAAACTAAAAATATTTCAGTAATTAATTTAAGTCATTAGTTACGTTCTAAATAAAAAATTCGGTATAAATTTCTAGTCGCTAATTTCTATTTCTTTTCTCTTTCGAAATACATTGCGCATATGTTGAAAAATCACTCGCGAGAGAGAAAATTCTGACAGTGAGAGCAAACTTTTAAATTATCCATCATTTTCACGTAAATAGATTTACAGGATCATTGTCGTTGAATTATCGTCTCACAATTTCGTGGAGTCGCTGAATAATAAGAATCATTAGAAAAGAACTGATCCGCTTTTCTCAAAAGATTTTTGAGACCGACGACGAATTGGCGCATATTATATGGTGTTATGTAACTCATAAAACCTTCCTCAAAGATTGCAAGGATCAACTGCATTGTACGATCATATTACACAGGTAATGCGACATTGTTGATCGTTGATGCACTAACAAGTTCGATGGAAAGCCCTTCCTTCCGTGGGCGGATGGGAGAGCCTCGTTTCAGCTTCACAGGAAATCGTCGCTACTATATCCGTTCGGCTATACAACTCTCGTATTTGTATTCGGATTTGTATTCATGACGCTCGCCCTACCATCTGACCGAGCCCGCCGTTGAAAACGAATTTTCTAACTTCGATATTAAGAGTCCGCAGCTCTCTTTCCTTCGAATATTTTAGGCAAGAAATTTTCCAATACGTGCGTAGCGTATAAATCCGCTGATTAATGTTCTGAAATAAATCAGTCTGCGATTGCAACAATAGTCTCATTGAATTTCTAAAAACTTGGTAACAACTTTTAATCAATTTGATATTTTAATTAAAAATCTAAAATTTAAACTCAATAACTAAGACAATCTAAGAAAACTGCACTACTTAACGTTTTAATGTTTTTTAATTAAAAGTAAAAAATTAACAAGTTTTTTTACACAGTTAAAATTTTAAAATTGCAAAGATCATAGATAAAATCTCGTTTACTTAATTAAATAGAATATTTTAGATAGAAAGCCTGATGTTCTATACGTAGATAAATTTCTACTGAACGTACGCGCTCTGTATAACAGAAAGAAGCACTATTTTCTGCAATATCTACAACGATTTTGTGAATGTACCTTTGTATTTAAATTATCGTAAGTCGGTCGACTCTTCCCGGTGCCGATGATCATATGCGACCTGAACGCGTGATGAATGGTACACTCTCTACCATCTCACTCTACAACCCACGACTATTTCCACCTCGAAGGCATTGGCCATGCAATGAAGACCTCTCGAGAGCTCGGTTCCGCTCCCATTTATGACTCTTACAGTCCTACTTATAACCCTTCTCACGGCTCACAGGAAGGAGAAAGAAATGCACCACGCACGCTTGTAATTTTGCACCTATCTAATCGTCAAGTGACACGAGAAAATTCATGCACAAATCTCGAATGAACGAATCAAAGTTCTGACTAATCATTTAATTTTTTGACGAATGAAATTGAAATACTTGAAATATCCTTCTTCCAAAAACTAATTAAGTTCAAGCGACAGAGAAATAGCAAGTACATTCAACATCGATAATATAGAATAGTTTCATTGACATAATTGACGTAATCGCGAATCAATACAATTCTTTTTTAATAGGAGAAAAATGCGATCGTTTTCAAAAAGCATGGTATTACATGGTAACATATTAGTGTCAGCAATCGCTTTCGCCAACTCGTGAATCTTTTCGATCGACATAAAACCGTTCCCAGATGTGATTCAAACTCCCCTATGTCCCTTCGAAGAGAGGAGTACCTGTTCGATTCACCTGGGTGCACTGATTCCCGCGGGATAATTCTGTCTTTGATTTAAATCTCGTTCGATCCGTAGAAAATTGACTTGCGGTATCGTATCTATCGATGTTAAAGGAATTTCTAAAGAGAAGATCGAATTCCGACAACATCCATTGTTTTACTGATTTAATAGGATTTACACAAATGATTTACGTGTCAACGATACATCATTACTATTGCATAAATATCGCACGCACATATACCTTTAAAAATCAGAGTTCGATCTTCACTTCATGATGGTATTAAGAGTATATTTTACGATGCAACTGAAGATACAACTGTCGCTGCGATTTTCACATTTTTTCGTGAAATGTAACACATGATGTCAAAGTCTTACTGGTTCGTATCATTCTACAGACTAGTAATGAGTGCTGTCCAAAATTAAAAATATAAATAAATAGTAATTATAGAAAATAATCTAACTTCAAATCACAAGTCAGATTATTTTCTACAACTATTTATTTATTTGTAAGTTAATAATTATTTATTTTATTTCTCTATATCCATATATTTCATAATTATTAATCTAAAATGAAATAGAATGGAATATGCACAATTAATAACAAATTTGAAAAGTACTTAAAGAGAGAGCTATAGGAGTAAGCGCGGTAAAAAGTGGGCAAAAAATACAAATGTCGAAACAATATTAATTGCATTAAAAAATTCTATTACACACACATACACACGCATAAACGAATGTTTCGACTTATTTATATTCAATAAAAAGAATAAATTCAAGTATATTATATACATTATATTATTACAAACATCGAATAGATATGTACTTTATATCTTAGGAGTGTTTCAAGTCCAATGACTTCAAGTATCGACTGTGTTTCTACGTTGCTACGCTACAGAAACACCAAAACAAATGTTATCGATTGTGAGAAGTATTCAGCCTCGCTACACATAAAATTAAACGTGCAATGCCCCTTCATTGATCAAACAATATATACGATACACCTACTCATAGTGTTTTATTAAACGAGATAAAATTTCAAACATCGAAAGTAAATTAAAACTTTGCATTAGCATGCGCTTACCTATAAGGTTAAAATTATTGAAATACTAACTGACATGATATTAATACTTAAACTTAATTTGCTTATGCAAACTTCTCTTCTACCGTCACACATCGCAATTTACGACAAAACTTTATGCACACGCAGCATATAGCACATGATGCATTAAAAATTTAAATTCGAAATGTCACGTTTCTCATTCCCGATGCGTAGAGGAATTCGAGTATATTCCCCATTAAATTGCAAAAATTCTGTCCATTTTGCAAAACTGTTTCCCATTTCATATACAGAATTCGATAACTTCTGATTCTCTAGCCCTCTTGGAATTTCTGTCAATGATACATATCGCAATACGTTTTTTTCTTCTGATCTCCATACGAATTCAATGAATTCAATGTTAGAAATATAAAAGCAAAATACGAAAAGTAAGTTCTTCAGTGTGAAAGCGATGCATCGCGCACGAGCCAAGTCGCGTAACTTTCATTTGCCGGTGCAATTACATCATTCCTGAGCAACCATCCATGTATCCGTACATTGTGTTTATCCTGCTGGTATTGGAACGTATCTGTTTCTGGATCGTCGCGTCAGTTTAAATAATTGGATGTGCCATTTTATATTGATCATATAGCGAAAATTTGTTATAAGTTCTATCGGTTATAGATTCTATCGGTTATAGATTTTTTATTTATAATTGCCAATTTATAAAACAAAATGAAATATTTTACGTGAAGAAAATACAGTAAACTATAATATACACAACATTAAATTCTGATATCTGTTATAGATATTATCACATTTAATTTAATATAGCATTAAATATATATTTCATATTTAATATCTAGTTTAATAAAATTCCGCTGCTCTGCTCCACGTCACTAAATTTCAAAATTAAAGATTGAAAATAAAGGATTTACTGTTCTTATTATATTCATCGAACTCAAGCTATTATTCTATTTTTGAATCTTTAACTGTAAAACAATCTTGTCTTCTCTCTCGCGGATTGGCATGAAATTTTCGTTTACCTCCAGCTTTCCAATTACGCGTCAAGAATGTATTACCCGTTACAAAATTAAATAGACGTCTCCTGACGTAAACCTGAAAGCAATCTTGGTCCTAACTATAAACGCAGATTAGATATTGTATTTCTCCTCTATACAGGATAATAACATCGCAAATAAAATATAAACATAAAACATCATAACGAAAGAACTATAAGTCAACTTTTTGCCCACAATGTTAAACAAATATTCTTGGAAATCTCCAAGGACACATATGCATAAAAGTAATACGTGTACTAGGTCAGAAAATTCTATTTCTCTCGTCGCCGACATACGTTTACTTTATCTCTACTTAATGGTCTAGAAAGTTTACTAGAAGGAATATTTTCCGATATTCATATTTCGATATAACGCACGTATCATAAAATACATTTATACTCTTTGCTCATGTGCCTAAAATATACAAAAATGATAGAAGCCACTCAGGCTTCGATAAATATAATATTTCGACAAAAAATGATGATTGCATACGCAAACAATATCGCACCAAAAATAATAATTTATGTTGATTTAAATAAATCAATATTAAGTTAAAATCGATCGCGAAGTATTTAATATAAATAAGAGAAGAATGCCATTTTCGATAAGTCAACTCGGTTTATCGAACTTGAAACACAAACTGAACAACGTAAACTGAAATAATAACCTCACAATTAAATTAATTATTAGTTGATTTAATAATAATGCTGCTAGCATCTTAAAAACGTATAAAATAATTGATGGCGAATTATTTATTTATATGTTTTTAAGATGCTAGTAGCATTACTATTAAATCGAAGATCAATTAATTTATAATTGTGAGATTATTATTTGAGTTTATAACTGTGTTTTATAGTACGATAAACTGATTCGGTATACAATCTACAGAACTGATAATTATATTTGTACATAATAAATATTACTAAGCACTAAGTCGAAAATAGCATTCTTCTTTTGTTTGTATATTAAATAAATCATTAAAATACGGGAGATAGCTAGCACGTTGAATACTTTTCTCGTTTACATTTTCAACAGCGAGACTGTAGGAAAATACTGACATGTCCGTCCAAACTTTTTCATTCTCCCTCAGCGCTCAATTACGTCGAGAATTTATCACGAGGAAGAGTATTTCACAACAGGGAGGACTGGCGTTCACTGTCCAATGAATGGAGGGAAAGATTCGTTCAGTTAAATAATTATAGCGCGTTGCACATGCGGATGTCATCTAGCGAGACCTTATTTATTTTTTTGTCATCCTATTTATTCACATTTCAAAGCATTTTAGGGAAAGAAGTTCTATACCTTTAGCAATATTTTATGTATGTACTTTCTCAGACATTTTTGTATCTTTCGATGTATATCTTTAATATTATTTTATAATTTTTTTCTATTAACTCTTACCAAACTCATGTATGTAACATTCCAAAGAGGTTATACTATTATTTAGATAAACATAAATAAATAATTTAGTCGAATAATTTAATCGAATATATAAATATTAAAACATGCAAAAATTCAAATAAATAATTGTATTCTTTGCACAAAAGCAAATAACAAGATTATTCTATTATTATATTCTAACTTTATCTACATCATAATTTATTTCTTAATGGAATTCATATTGGATAGGATTTTGAGGTAATCTAATCGATATGGCGATTCACGTTCACATGTATTACGTGGTGAAGCATGTAGATGATAGTCGCGGTAGATTGCTTCTACATTACATCAAGATCCTTCAATGTATCGAGAACACGCCCAATGACTCGCACCCTATACATAACACATTAGCAAGGTCGATTACTTGCCTTAATATTGATAGTCATAGCTGTCATCTCACACCCAGAACTATAAATGTGCAAAATAATTGAGTATGCGAACAACATTATTATTCTCTTATTTTCATAAATATACTATTTCTATTGCGTTTGTTAAATAGGAATTTGTATAAAGACATGATTATAAATTCAGTTATATGCAAAATATTATGGAAATTGTTATGATTTAAAGAGATATAATTCATTATTATTGTAAATAAATGTAATATATTATTACTGCATAACAAAATAAATAATCATTAAATAATTGTAATATACGTATATTCGCACAATGAAATAAATAACGTATTTATTTGTATGTTATTTATTCCATTA
>Ga0157363_1005968_pt1 | contig 11424 bp, 10 predicted proteins | sample AttsexASBM1_FD_111477 | JGI IMG/M metagenome (GOLD analysis project Ga0157363, IMG submission 111477) | Fungus gardens microbial communities from leaf cutter ant in Ribeirão Preto, State of São Paulo, Brazil - Atta sexdens ASBM1 | ecosystem: Host-associated > Fungi > Mycelium > Unclassified ...
CACCCTCCTCCTCCTAACACGTCTACTTGTGATAATTGTAATATAAATTAGACGGAAATTGATGATTAAATATGCTGACGAATCCACGTGTGATTTAAAGGATGAAACACAGCGTTGTTAGACATTATATAGCTTATTACACAGGTATGCATCATCAATTGAATATTTGTAGTAGATATAAAAAAGCGCGAGAAGTTCTCGAAGAGGCGCATCAGTATTTCTAATGGCATACAGGAGAACATTATTCATAAACATCATAACTGAAAATTCTTTTGAAATGATTTGATACATTGATAAATGATAAAACAAGACAAAAACAGTTAATTAAGCTGTAATAGCATTATCCTGTATGTCAGTATTTATAGTCAATTATTTACAATATCGTTTGCGGTAACGATAACTATTCGATTGATCGTCGTTCATCATTGATTCATGATTGTATCTTGTAATTATCCGAAATATATAAAATTAAATTAATTTGTTATTGACATGATTGCCAGCTACACTTTGCGATAATTAAACGTTCCAGCAAATATTTGTTATTAACGCAATACGGACCATTTGCTCGAACTCACTATTTATTGCTTCGAAATAACATACGAATGGCAGATGAATTGATATAATGTGACGAGCATCGCAGTTCGTACAAAATATTCCTTTCTTCTCGAGTGAGACAAGAAGGCACAGGGAGGGAAAGGAGAGAGTTACGTGATGATATATACGCGAGACACAATCACGTAATATCCACCGCGCCGTTTGGGTCATCTAATCGGTCTTCAATTTATCGCGGCGAGCAAAGTGACGAAACGCACAAAACGATAAGTTTCCGAGCTACCCTCCGACGCGACGGTCTAAACTGTAAACCTTCTCACAGATGTACACAGTAGAATCAATCTAGAAGGGAAATAATCCAATTGTTTCGTCCTCCGACTCATAGCGACGTAATTCAGCGGTAAGACAACATACGAGGCGCATATCGAACTCTTCGTTATTTTATTCAACGGATTCGTCGGACCAGTCCTGGAATTGGCTTTTTCTCACAAAACGAAAACTCAATGCGACGCTGCAACTATCTTACTAACTTTTTAATATTCAACTTTAAATATCTTCGAAGTACTAAACCCTGAATCAAAAACTTCCTTCAAGTTTCATTTACAAAAAGGAAATATCTTATCGTCTAATTTTATCACTGAAAATTCCCCCTCGCCCCATTCATCGCGAGTATTACACATGTTTATGTCTCATTAAAAGTCAATCGAGTCGCGAACAACTGCCGTGGAACTTGGAACTTGGCGAGGGACGCGATCTTTTCAAGCGCGCCTAATGCGAAACGATCCAAGTCTACGAATTCGATATTCTACCTTTTCGAAAGGTAGAATGACAATCGCACATGACACTCTTATCGAAAGTTTTATCACTTTTATCGGTAAAGGAGACGGATTTCTTTGGAGCGGCTCGACAATGAAAACCTGTTGTGATCACGCGGTCGCACTTGCGCCGCGGCGCGACTCCACACCGATCGAGGCGCGTTGCCTGGTCAAGGTGAGCGTCGTCGACCGAGGACTCTCGTGATCGTGCTCTTTGTGACCGAGAAATGCAACGCCGACAATCGTGAGTGAGTGCGTCCCGCGCGGCCTATGGCAGCGGGTTCCAGCCGAGGGCGAGTTATCATTCAACGGAAGGTCGATGACGGAGGGTGTTTTCCAGCAAGAGATACGATAGATGTAACACAGTGAATCGTTACATCCTTATTTGCCGATGTTAAACAAAGATGAAAGTATAGTGAAAGAAAAGATTGGCTGCTGCAGTAAATTTGATGGTAAAATATGGCATAGTATTTTTAATTGGTTGCAACAGCCAATTTTTGATTGCTGCAGTAAATTGTTGGTTGTGTTAACTTATCCGCAATGTCAATATAGGATTTCGATTTGGCTAACGCAATCAAAAATTGGTTGCTACAAATAATTAAAAATGCTATGCCATATTTAATCATCTAATTTGCTGCACTACAACAACCAATCTTTTCTTTCAGTGTGCGTTACACTGTCTCTTGCTGGAAAACGGCAGGAAACAATCGCGCTTGTCTGAATTATGATGTAAAAAGGAAGGTGTAACATTGCGCGTAACGGCGATAGCAATACCGACAATCAAATTTGCCCCAAATTACGTATCCCTGAGTCGAAATTTTTATTTACTTTCAATCTTTTAACCTCCTCAAATCTTTTAAACTTGTTTTGATACTTAAATAATTAAATAGAACTTCTTTACTTAACTTTCTATTACTTAATTTACAGCTTCTACACTGAAAGAAAAAATTGCTTGTTACAACAGATTAGATGGTATAAAATATATATATAGCATAGCATTTTTAATTGGCTGCTATTGAACCAATTGAAAATGCCATGCCATATTCAGTCAATCTTTTCTTTCAGTGTACTTAGAAAACTTTTTTTAATCTATAAAAATAGGAAATTTTTCAATAACTGCCATTTATAGGCTCAACGAAGCTCAATATTCATTTGATTAAAATCTATTATAAATCTTTAGAGTCTACATACGACTATCTAAAATTAAGATTCAAAGTGGAGCAAAATTTCGACTCAGGTAGAAATAATAGTGTTAGTATACTGGAACAGCCAATCATATTCGACCAGAAATTCATTCTTCAACCGCGCATCAATATGAATAGTACACCTTTCTTTTTACATCGCGATCTGAATTGCCACCCCAATGATCTTTCTCCGATCGAACTCTTATTACGGTCGATTCGAATATTTATCTATCATTGCATTCATTTGTCATTTCTATTACGTAGTCGCGAAAGTGGAGATTTAATTGTTGAGAGGAAACCGTTTAACGAGCGCGGACTTGAAAAATACCGCGTCGGGTCGCGAAGGGCTAATCTGATTTCCACGAATTCTACTCGATAAATCGCTTTCGTAAACATGCCCTAGCCGAAGGACGTAGCCGCCGCGGCGACGATTTCAAACACAGCGAGAGTCCCTGGCGCGATTATATTTGTGACGGGGAAATATAGACTTAACGCGCATTGCTAGAAAGAGACGGATTGCCTATTTAGATATGCCATTTTGATAAGAATGCTGGTGAAAATTTAGTACGTGTCGGACTGCATGCGTCAAATCGACCCTATGCATTTTCAACAATTGGCGCATGTAAAAATAGCGTTGCCACAAAATTGAAAATCAAGGAAATATCAGGAGAATTGGAAACGGTCATGGAAATTAGAGAAAAGTCAGGGAATTTTCGGGAAAATTAAAATTCTTTCATAAAAGTTTGACATGTGCGTACATCACATCTATACAGATTTGGAATACTTTCAACTTAGTAATTAAATGTAAGCAGTATCAGTAACATTATTAATGGTAATATTTACATCGCTGTATTAAATTGCACTCTCAACAAAATATTTGACGGTTTCCAAATTAGGATGAAAATACAAAAAATTCAAAATATTATTGAAAGTCAGAGGAAATCATAAAATTTTATCTGCAATGGAAATCAGGGAAAAGTTATGGAATTTGTGGCAATCCTGAAAAACTTTCTTAATTTATAGCATTAAATTATCGGCAATAAATTTGCACGTAATGTACATGAACTGTAATTCCAAATTTCTTTTCGGGAACATTTTGTAACCGCGATAAAAACAGTGCATTTAGGAAAGGGGCATTAAATATCGATAATAACGTTCAACGTAAATAAATCACGTTATTACGGAGAACTCACAGTGAATATAAATCGCAATAACTTCGTCGCGCTGCACCGATAATAATTATTATATTGCCTTAAAGATCACGTGAATATCTTAATCGCGCGATATACTCGGTATCGCGTTAAAGCGAACGATCATAATCGCAAACTATCGTTATATTCTGCAGCGCTTACGCAGTGTAGTTTATGTTGAGAAAATCAGTCATACTTCCAATTAAATAACTCGTAAAACAGTCATCAAAGTGTGGCGCAGACAACTCTAACAATAAATGCGGCTGTGATTATTTTCATTATTATTATTATATAAACGCATATTTAAACTAATCTTGTAGATATTAGATGTTCATACCATTCAAATGCAGTCGTCTTTCGAAGAAGATATTTCTTTCAAGATATTTTTAAAATCCATATTCTTGTCATTGTTTTCTTTGGAATCTTGAAAATAACGATCATTATAGATGAATATTGTCATTTTCAATGTGTCAAGTGTAATCCCACCAGGTCTAGCATTATACGGAGTTACGACGACGTAATGCCTCCTAAGATTTCTCTCCAATGGGTTTTACATAAAGTGCAAGTTGTAAAGCTCGTAAATATTTGCGCGCGTCCGCGTAAGTCAAAGTCACGTTTTAGCTAGGAATTAGTACTGGAAGATTCAATCTTCAAATTCTCAAAGATGATCAACATTCAGAGTTTGACAAGGTGGGTTCAACCCAATAAAACCCGGTGAGTTTTATTGGACCCACTAAAAGAATCTATTTAAATAAATCCAATAAGTCTAATTAAAATTTAATAATAGCATAAATAAATCATGTAATATAAATTAATATAAATAAAAATAATTTAATGTTATAAATGAATTGTAAATAAAATAAGAAAAAGAACACATAATAAAACTAAATTTAAATTTGTTTTGAATAAAAATGTATTTTGTATTTTAATTTCAATCATGATTTATATTATTATTAGATCGCAAAAAAACGATAAACATTTATTTATTAAATTATAACGTGCACAATTTATGATTTTTCAAAAATGCTTTTTCTTTAAAAAAATTCACAAAAAAATCTATTATAAATAACAAATATTTCGAGATTTCATGATAAAGCTTTTTTTCGATTTTAGAAAATTAAAAAAATTGTTTAATTTAATTTATTTTTAGTTTTAATTTTCATCCTTCAAATATTAATTGAGGGGATGAGCGGAATAAAAGCTAATTACAAAATCTTGATATTAATAAAAATTAAAATAATTTGCTACTTTTTTATTATACACAAATAAGTACAATATCAAATGAATTGATGTAATGTCTTTAAGAAGTTATATGTTACAATACTTCTCTATTACGATTAATATTACATGAAAAAGCTAATTACCTAAATAGAATTGTGGAAAAAGAGCCTAAACAAAATTGTGCCTTTATTTCGCCCATCCCCTCAATTGTAAATAGTAAACATAAATTGTATTAAAAATTATATTTTTATTTTTTTAACAAATTTATAAAAAAAACTATACGTAACAAACATTTTAAGACATCATCACGTGATGGAATTATTTTTTGTCAAAAAATGAATTGAAAAAAAAATGATCGGACTCAAAGACTGATTGATTTGGCATAGAAATAGAATACTTCTTATATAGATATATGTGCGTGTATATTACATTAAGAAATTTAATTTAATTTAATTGAAATTAATTCATATAATATAATTATATTATATTGAATAGTAAATCTTGCGAATCATTAATATTGGACTATAAAGAATAAAAATGCATTTTTTTTTTAAACCCGGAAAAACCCAATAATCCTAAAAAAATCCGTCTGGATCAGGTTTTTTTTTCAAAACCCGAGTTTTTTCAAACCCTGTCGACATTACTGCGAGGAATGAAAATTGCGGAAAACATTAATCTCTGAACTTTTTTTTTTCATCAAAAGTTTCCTTCTTCCCACCAGATACATTCGCGTCGCGAGATAATCATGACATAATGCGATAAAATCGTAAGATGCAACACCGAGACATGTATCGCGTGATACGATAGAAAGAAAATATTTTATTATACACACAAAGCATATATCGACAGCGTTCTTTTTTCGTGCATTGGGATTTCTAATCGTAACGTGTAATATGAAATACAGTGAAACATTGTGCGATACGATATAAGAAATACATTGTACAAAGATTGTAATTGTTTGCTGAAGATGCTCCGTACTTCGAATCGCTCCAACAAATATGAGTCATTTTTATTGAATAGCGAGAAGAGAGAGCGCGAAAACGAGAGAAAGAGAGAGAAAGAGTGAGAGAGGAAAAGAGAGGCGAAGAGAGGAAGCACCGAAGTCGCGCGTGCATTCGGAAAATAAACGCGTCGACGAGTTTATCGTTTGACTTCTGGCGATAAAAGAGCGATCATTGCTCCGTATCATTCGTAATATAAGAATTAATGCAAACGAGCTGGCTCGCGTGTAGAAAATCCGTGATCTGCCGTATTCAATCTACTATTGGTGTATAATAATTATAGATGCGTACGCTTGGTTGCCTACTTTATCTTTGTAAATTGCGGATTAATGGTATAACGTGACAAAAATATCAGTAAATTACAATATCCAGTCAGTGATTACGTTAAAAAACTTTCCGTCTAAATGATATATGCGGCCGATGAAATCTGTGAATGGATCTACGATGATTATGAATGTTTATATTCTGTCGACCGTGTCGGCTTTATAAATTATGCATTAAATTTATAAAAAAATGAAATCATATTTAATTTGCTACGTCTGATATTGCTGTATATTATTTTGATGAAACACTTTATCCAAATAATTAATGTCGCAGTGCTTCATGTCAACATATTGGAATTAAATAAATAAGTAGATAAATGTGACTAATGAAATCAATTGAAATATTTTATCTCGGTTGTCCAAACTTTATAAATTATATATTAATATATAAAAAATTACGAGGTGGAATCACGTCTGGTTATAACCACGTTGTTTTAACTTTTCCACTTAAGCAATTAATATCGCGACAACACAGCGAAGCTAAATAGAGTAATAAATATATTCGAACGGAAATGTTTTTAATTGGATCGTTATCAGATTACTAACTGCGAGACGCGACAGGACACGTCGGTTTCACGCACGTTTCGCGATATTTGCGCAAATCCGCGGTAGTCTTGGATGTGAGCGCGCGAATTGTTTTATAAGGCAGAAATAATATACTCTGTGAGTGCATTCGAGCATCCGTCAAAAATATCGCGGTAACAATAGCGAAAGAAAAAAAATATATCCGACGTTTCGACTTCGTCAATGCGTGCACTACACTCTCGAGCTAACAGCGGGCGTATTTCGTTTCTGTCTATTTTTCTGAAAACAAACATTCGATCTGACGAGCTGAATAACGCCAATGGAACACTAGGAAAGGACCACTCGTTTCTGGAGCACTCTTCGGAGCGCCATCGCGGAAAGTTATGTTTTTGTTGCGCCCGTTTCGTTTTTTGCCACCCCCACATACGACCGCCGCGCGAGGGAGGTCCCTTGAACGGTTCGATAGGAATATGGGCCGCAGGTATTTCCTCTGACATTCGATAAATAGCGGCCGATGTTTGCTTTCGCAAATGAATGCCCTTCCCGTCTCTCCCTTGCACACTTGCAAGAGCCTCACACTTTTAATTTTTAATTCATACCGTATGGATATGTTATATAGGCGGCAAGTCCAAATGTAGAAATTGCATGATGCAAAACATTGAGCTTTATGGAAATATATAGAAATCTTACACATAAAAGTCGATTGATAAAAACTGAACGTATTATTAAAGGTAGAAGTCGTGTTACTCAGTGATATTTTCGTGATTCAACATCGCGTACAACAGATTGGCGTAATTGCCAAGTCGAAGTGCTTAGAACAGCAATCAATAAGATATCGCGTCGAGGCAGAAATCATCCTCGTAATTTATACGCAACTCCCACGCGAAATGCACATTGCCGCTGCGGCGCACCGTCTCTTCTTTTCTACAAGAACGCAAGGGAAATGATAGCACGTATGGCGTTATATCGCGAATATTATAACGTTTGTGAATCTCGTCCGTGATCATATTTATCGCTCGTTCTTTTGTTGGCGCGAATCCATAAATTAACGTATAAAGCCACTTCGTTAAAATAGTGTCGTGACATATCATGCTTTTAAAAACGTGAGATGTATCGATAATAAGATACATTTGTATTTATAGGCATCGAACAATATAGATTGCGAGTCAACATTGCAGATGCTTAAATCAATCGGAAGAAAGAATTTTACAAATTGATCACTAATCAAAGAATGCTTCAAAGCACTTGCAGGTGAAGGTAAATCACACCCAGAAAAAGATACGTGAGATGATATGCTTTTGTTTATTTGCGTCACGAAAACAATATGTCAAAAATCTGAAAATCCAAAGGAGTGTTAGTACGAAAACAATTCAACAGACTGAAAATTCGAGAATTCCGATTTTCGAGAATTCAAGGAGGAAGAAACGTGAATTTTTATACTTGATGTCTGACGAGGCACACTTTTTTTTATCTGCGGATTATTATAAAGTATGTCGCGGGCTTCTGCCAGTATAAAACTTGACTAATACTATATATCAGGTTTTCTCCTTCGATATTTTCTTTTATTGTACGCATATCAGCAGCGCCTTCACTTTGAGTCCACAAAGTCGCTTTCACCTGTTCAATTAAGTCCTCGCTTTCGACCAAAGACACTCTAGTTATTTCGCGATTTTGTCAGGTAGAGGAGGTCGAGTTTTCTTTCTCACTTTTCTTGTTTAATTTACGGCACTGTTAAGACGGGCCGGAAGCCAGTGCAATCCGCGTAAAAATAATCGGCTCAATCGCCAGTTTTATTTCCTCTTAGTTACATTACAAATCCAGTGATCATTAACTCTAATTATCATTAATTTACGACACGACGCAAAAGTCGAGTTGTCTAGACTCATCAGAAGTGACTCCGTACGAATCTCAATTTTTTTCTTTTTCCTTGACGTAGTTTAACCATCACTTTATCGACGTATAAATGAAGCAAAAGCTCATTAGAAATTTTAATGTTGTAAAAGGGGGAAAAATAAATTCTCTCTCTCTCTCTCTCTCTCTCTCTCTCTCTCTGAGTTTGAAAATTGACGCATTCCACACTTCTGTTTCTAGTATAGGAGATTGACCTCATCGAAATTATACCGGTTTTTTCAGTGTCGCGGTGCAAGTTTTTCGATTGTTTGCTTGGAACAAAGCGCGATTCCCACCACTGGGCGAATCGACGGGATCGACCCGGCGACTTAAATCTGCGAGCCGCCGCGGCAGGAAAAATCTTTAAAAATGCCCCGACGAAAAAAGCGCGCATGTGCAGCCACGAGCCATCTCTCTTCCCTTGCTCCTCTTTCTCGCCTCCTACTACCGATGCGCTACAGTCCTCCCGGCTTCGCTTTATGCGTTCCTCGCAGCCAAAACAAATCGTAAAGACGCCTGGCGGAGTGCAATCCCATGCTTATTATCGAAAAATCAATGATATCAGCATTGGCGATTTTTCTCAAACACGAAATACCATTCCATGAACAACAATATCCTGCGATAGAAGAAGAATTTTATGTTTTTACAGTGTGTTTCCGTATCTCGTTTCCCTAATAATAAGTTGATATTTCCAAACTATTGATATGGGAGATTTTTTTCAATAAAAAAAGATCCTACATCAATTTTATTAAAGGCTCCGTTTTCAAAATATCAACGAAAGAAGGAATAAGAAACTAATCATAGGTAGATTATGTGCGTCCGATATTCCTTATCAATCTTTTTTTACTTTTTTTGTCGATTACACACTTGAAACTTAATGTATATTATCCTTTATATCTTGTACGTGTTGTACAATTTTGTTCTATAATGTTTCCTCTTAACATGAATGTGTGTCTCCATTCTCTCTTCTTTTATTGGAAAGCTCGTGTAATTTCTATCAAGATTTCTTTCCGATTTTTGTTGATACAAGTGTTGCTAATCAAGTGTCTCTTGATATCCTTACTTTGACTTGAAATGAGATATTGATACCACGAGAAATATTGACTGATTCGCAACAACATACGATATTTAAGATTGTCACTAAAATAGTTTTGTCTGTTATGTTTTAGTTTAGTCTCGAGTGAACGAAAGTTGAATAAAAGTAACAAATTTAGTAAAAAGTAATTTGAGTGATTCACTTTTTATATATCTATCAGGATATATTTATAAGTTGAAATAGTGCGCGGTGCGCACTAGGATTTATAGCTCACCCTATAAGACTTGAGTGATAAACCGGTCCGAATGAACAAAACGTCATTCAGCAGAGATTCCTCGACATACATATTTCCCGTTCTAATCGTCTGTATAATAATGCAACACTTTTGAACAAGTATCTCATTTTCACTTGCTGGCTGTTCTTACCGAATTTCGATGCAGATTTAAATTCCATTGACAGAATTTGGAAGTTGGAATTTTTGATTATTGTAACAATCAAAAATTGACCCACAACACAGAATACACACTTTTTTTCTATTTATATTATTACTACTATTTATTTATTATTTATTTATTACTACTATTTATTTTATACTATTACTAGCCTATTTACATTATTTTATTAAATTTAAGCATTTATGTTTAAATATTTGTATTATTGAAATTTTAAGCTTTGCGTTCGTTTGAGAATAACTCGTAAGCAAAGAAAACAAGGAGGAACAAAAGTAAGAACAACTCTCCGTAACACTCTCCAATGATATATCCATTTGTAAGTGTAACTCTCAAGAGTGACTCTCGACGGTATTTCTTTCAAATGAACAGTAGCCGCTTGTCTTTATGTGATTTGTGAAACATAACGCGCATCAAAATCAACTTCGAGAGCTTACGATTGCTTAGTTGGTAAAGTTATAAGTGGATCGCGTCTCTCATTAAAGCTCAGTCGGACTGTAGCAAAACTTGAAGTTCGTATCAACGCTTGCCAATGTTTATCCACGCAAATGCAAGAGAAATCGGAAGAACAATCTGACATTTCTTTAATGCAATTTAGTATTAAGAACATTTCTTGAATAACTTGACACTGGGAAAGATTCTCGCGCTACGATGGAGAGAAAACTAATTTTTATCTTTGTTTCTTTTTTATAGTCTTTGTAAGTATTAACCTTCCGCGTTTGAATAATTGACCGAGTGAAGTATTATTACTTATTATTACTCTCGTTATTATCATTGTGAATTGTCGCATGGAATATTTTTAAAAAATTATATTTACCTAAATTACAATTTTTTTCTAATTTTTTTTTACAAAAATCAAATTTTGGAGCAAACGAAAAAGTCATTACTTTCTATTAATTAAACTTTTAGTATCTTTGATGTTTTTATCTTAATTATCAGCTTCCGTAAAATGCACTTGCGGCTTACAAAAACTTCTTGTGAGATTTCTTTTTACACGATATAGCTAATGACTTCCTGGATGCGAAGGAAATTTGGACGATTGCTCCGGGATTCTGGATGTAATTAAGTGTTACCGGACGGAGATTGAGTTTAATGAGACATAGCGTCGCTTTGATAGTATAACTTAATGAATTTCTCGAAATAAATCGGTTTTAGAAACTGATTAATGAATATATTGTAATTTTTTCTAATACAGGAATATGTATATATTTTTTACAATTAATATATATATATATATA
>Ga0157363_1005971_pt1 | contig 11423 bp, 1 predicted proteins | sample AttsexASBM1_FD_111477 | JGI IMG/M metagenome (GOLD analysis project Ga0157363, IMG submission 111477) | Fungus gardens microbial communities from leaf cutter ant in Ribeirão Preto, State of São Paulo, Brazil - Atta sexdens ASBM1 | ecosystem: Host-associated > Fungi > Mycelium > Unclassified ...
ATTTTAGAAGGCCAAATGTTAACGCTTTAAAACCACAAAAAGGCGGGAAGATATATAAAATTTAAATTGTTATTTCGGTTGTATCAAATCTAAAGCTCAGAACTTTTTTGTACACCTAATTATTTTCTTAAATTTGTGAATATTTTTTGCCACAGATCTCTTTTTTGTTAACATTTTTAAAATCCACATCGTTTATCATACAAGCAATGATTTTCGCAAACAAAATCAATAATTATTTGTACATTCCATGATTCTATAATATAATATAAACATATTCATATATCCGTATAAAAATATCTGTTTAGCCATACACAAATGTGTCCGAAGATTATGTTTCATCTAGTCATAGTCAGAAAAGATGGGAATTGATTATCTTTTATTCTGACAACGATAGCCAACTTGCGACAACTTCATTCGACAATCTAGTGCGCATGCGTACGACGCCCGACTACGACTGATTGTAGAATGGGTCTTAAGCCTAACAAGATTCTAATCCAATAGGAAAACAAACATCGTGTGCCACAGGCTTTATTTTATTTTTTTCAGTAATACAAATGTCGATGCGCAGAGAAGGATAGGTTGCTTTAATATTTTACCTCTCGCACCGTGCTGCCAAACCACAGATTTCTATTATAACATTAGATTGCTAACTATCCACTTTACCTGTTGTCAGATAATGTGTATATTATTTGTAGGCACATGCGTATTGTAAAACCATGCAGAACACCATGTTTGTATACTTTCATATACTCGAAAAGGTTATATATATATATATACAGAATAAACGAAATTAAGCTTATTCAATTTATTTCATGCGTTTTTGCATGAAATGAAAGAATCTGAAATAAATAATAGTGTACGTGGTTCGTAACAATTCACAGCAGTTTCGCTCAGCAAATGAAAATAGATTGAAATAGATTGGAAATTTTCAATCCATCCGAATCCATATTTTAAATCCATAAAAATGGATTGGATTCTATATAAAAAATGTTTATACGTGTAAAAGTTTAAATAAATTAAAGTAATTACGTGAACTTTAATAGTTATTATTTTAAAACTTTTATACAAAAAATATACGCTAGTTGTATAATGAGGGAACATATTAATATGAAATATACATAAACGCGATTAATTTATTAAATTAATTAAAAATAAATAATTTATATATGTAACATTTATTGTACATATTCATGTAGTTCTTTTTATATTTCTTTTACTATTAAATGAAGTAGAATTCATGATATATTTTTATTATAATTTTTTTTTAACTCAATTGAATTAAAACGAAAAATTTCTTATTCATAATTTTGAATAAAGTAGTTTTTATGATGCATTTTAAATGGATTTTCAAATAGAAACAATGGATTTTTTATTCACAATTTTGAATTGAATATTTAATTCATTCATTCATTTTAAAAGAAAAATTTTTTTTTTCAAATGGATTAAAAAACTGCATTTCCTATTCAGAATTTTAAATTGAGCAGTATTCATGATGCACAAAAATGGCTGATATTATTTTTAAATTCAACTGGATTGAAAAACTGCATTTCCTATTCACAATTTTGAATTGAGCAATATTCACGATGCATATAAAATATTATAATATTATTTTTAAATTGAAAAGCATAGAAACATATTCCACTCCATTCCATTCCTATAAATGAGTAAAAATGTATTGAAAATTGATGTATTGAAGAAATAGACATTTGTTACAATTCCTATAAATTAATAAAAATGTATTCAGGATTGAAAAGAGTTTATTTTAACATTTATGAATCCATATTTCTGAATTATATTTATATATATTTATATATATATATATATATATCCATTTCAATCCATTTTCATTTGCTGGGCGTGAAAATTAAAAGTTAGATTGCCTCCTTGTTAGATGATATTTCCTTATATACTTAAGAACCAATCAAAGAGAGGCTGGTCACGTGACCTGTTGGCATCTCTTTTCTATACATTTCTAGATGGTTTTTATTGCGCGCAGGCAACACTTTTAACACAGTAGGGATAAGCAGCATCGAAATATATATAAGGCCTGACTATGAATGTGGGCATTAAAGACACATTGATGGTTGTCGGCTGCTCCTATAAAGCAGCTGCCCGGATATACCTGATCCTGGGATCCTATTCTTGAAAAGTATCACATACAAAAAATACTATAGTATATGTTACATACACTATAGTATTTCTAATTTTACGTACGCGATATTTTTCAAGAATAGGAGCCTTGTTCTATATCATCAGGGTATGCGATTTAAATCTGGAATCGAATTTTTAAGAAACATGTGTTTAATACACAAAAAGATGATGAAGGGAAAAGTGGCGGCGAAATTCTCCATGAATAATTTGATATATGCTTTAGTTATCTTTACGATTTCAAATATACGTTGTTCACTATTTCAATACGTCATGTTTATTAAGATTCAGTTCCACAACTCACTGTTATCTCTTAACCAAGGTTCAACTTATTCATTGTCTCTTTTGAATTCTAGAATGAGAAACAAGTTGAACTTTATTTAAAAGTTAACTATGAGTTGTGGAACTGGGCCTTAGTGATATCAATGAGATTATACAATAATGTACAATAGTGCTCGCAAAGATCTGCACATTTCAGGCTGATTCCAGCAAGCGATCCCCATTATCGCTCGAGGCTCGACAGTCGAGTCACCGAGCACTCACCTGACACTATGGCTTAGGAGCGTTCCTATATCAGAAATATACTGGGAGCGCGATCTTCCACTAAATTATTATTGAAACATGTTTTTTATTAAATAATTTATTTCTATTAAAATAAAATTTTCTATTATTAATTTATTTATTGTTTTTAATGATATACTTATATCTTAACGTAGTTTTCTAATACATTACATAATTATGATAACGTATATTTCGACAATAGCTTTCTACAAATTAAGTTTGATTTAATCGAGAAGCCGTTATTCAATTTGTTGTAAAAATTAATTTTTAGCCAAAATGAATTCTTTTAAATCTCATTCAACTCCTTGCTTGTTCCATTTCATTTTATTTACGGATACGCAATAAATTATACAAAATTTCTATAGTATAGTATTTTTGGAATATTTTCATAATGACACTCCAGTTATATTCTTTCGAGTTATAGTCATGTTACATGCGTAAAAAAAAATTCACGTAACCTGCGCGCAAGAGTCATGTAACATGCTTATATGATTCATGTAATATAGATGTAACATGGTATAAGAATATAAGATATTTTATTGCGCATAATGGCGGAAAAAATACTAAAATAATCAGAAATTTGTTTAAAATTTAGCGTCAAATACAAATGCAGTGTTGATAAAAATACATACATAATAATTGTAAAAAAAAAATTAAAATTTGAAAAAGTACAAAAGCTCGTGAATGTATAAAATAATGAAGTATGAAACAAAATAAATATAACAATGTTAATAAATATAATTTGATACTTAAGATCGGTTAAATGATTAATGTACGACTCTTATAATTTTGAACAACACATGGATATTTCTTCAAACCAAATAGAATATGCTAATTAATTATTTAGAAAAAAGATAGATAAATTACAATAAAGAAAATAGTTTATGAATGAGAAGCAAGATTTTTTACAAATATCGTTATATTCTAAGATCCGATTGCAGCATGTTTGACTTTAAGCCCTTCTCATTTTAAAGCGAAAAAGGGATAGAGACAGAGAGAGTTTTAAGCCTTACTTAAAAAATCAAAGTAACGTTGGTGCAAATGAATCTATTGTTGCTACATAAAACTTAAAAAACTTCGCTCTTAATCCCTCATCGGCCACCTCGAACTGAACAAACTTCTTGAAAGAATAATGCAATCAAGAAGAACGCAAAATCTGGTTCACGCACGATATGAGACTCCGCTTTTTGATCTTTTCTAACTTAATGTATGTATATACATAGCAACTGTGGTAGCAGCCATGATGCTTTTTACAATTTTGGACAAAATTGGTTTAGAAGCAGCCGCATTTTGGACTATTGCGCATTCTCGGCAACAAAATATCTTATATTCTTAAAATGTGATTACATGTAGCAGGTATGCGGTACGCGGTACAGAAACTAACTTAACTAAGTAGCTATAGAAACCGCACGAACCGTGCCGCTTGTTTCTTTTCCTTTCTATTATATGTAGCGCGGTAAGCGGCATGGGCTAGTAATAAATAAACTTTAATATGAATTTTTTAAAAATATATTAACTTATTTCTATGCACATTTCATCAATACTCTTATTTTTTCAAAGGATTATTTTTTCAAAGGATTTATTTAATAATTTGCATTTAAATCAATTAATTCTATTAAAAAGTGTTTATAGTAACGTGAATTTGTTATTGGTCCGTGCCACTTACCACGCTACATATAATAGAAGAGAAAGGATCTAAGCACAAGAATTGTCGTAATACTTATTTAGAATTAAGTTGTAGACGTAAGTAACGCACAAGTTTTCACGTATGACATACAACTTATTACCATGTCTCCAAGAGCCGGCAAATAGTCGTATGTCATACGCCAAAGCCTATGCGTTTACTTACGTTTACAACTTAAGTCTCTAGTTAGAAATATAGGTCCGACTGAATATAATAATTTTTCATATACAGCTCTGTAATTATTTTAAGTCAGTTAGCGCTTTCATAACTAGCGTGGTAGGTTCAAGTACTGAACAAATATGTCAGCTTTACGTGTGTGGTGTAAACGTAATGTAAAAAGTAGTTTTTGTAAAAAGCCTAAATACAATAGGGAAAAGTGTGTTGCGAATTGCAATAATAATATAGACTCTTTATTCACAATACTGAAAGACAATACATTATTTATTTCGCATGTGATAAAATCTTGGCAGAGAGTTATTTTCAACGTCATATACAAAATAAGGAACTAAATATTTATGAAGCTACAATTCAAGAAATAATAGAAAATTTTAATTTAAGATTTCCTTGTGATCTTCATAAAGAACAAGCCGTGGCGGAATGCTTTTATTACTATGAGGCTAAAATACAAAGTAATGATTTCGTTAAAATAAGTAAACAGAAAAAAAAGCTAGGTTGTCCAAAAACTAAAAGATACACAATATAAATTAAATTTCAATAAGTATATTAATATATATCTATTAATATATAACATATGTTTGAAAATTTATTATGTTTAAAATATTTACAAAATATATAATGAATTATAAAATTTATAACAATTTTTATAAAATATTAATGCGTTATATATATATATATATATATATATATATATATATATATGCATATTATTGTAATAAATTATATATAAATTAAATTTCTGTTTTATTTTTAATGCAGATATCTTTTTTATGTACATAATGATATTATGCAGAAATGTTGCTATGATGTTGCAAACATTAGCCGTACATAACTGCACAACGAGAGCAAGTAAGACAGTCAATATATTATACTTGACTCTCAGATATCCTCTGAATCTAATAATCACAGATCGAGGAGGCTAGTCAGACCACCTACACTTCTAACACCGTGACTCAAACCCAAAAGAAGCAAGCGGCCCGATTTGCGCAATACTTATAGCAATGATGCGCTGTCGTCAAAATTATTTCCACACGGAAATGTTTGTGCGCATACGAAAGTTGTTACAGTTTCGTATTGACTGCTTTTACATCGTATCGGCGATACGCAGACGCACAAACATTCCCACGTGTGGGAATAATTCCCACGACAGGGCATCACTGACCTATAATTACCTAGTTAATTTCTTACCGCGTACCGTACTATATGTAATCATATCTTTATACCATGGATAAGATTCATGTAAGATTCTTGATTTATCTACAGCTATCACAATTCTTCTACGATCTTATATATTCCTGTCCGAAATTCGTATGTGAAAATTTTCTTGTAAGAATTTGCAGCACATAGGGTAGCTTTCTAACCCTAGTAAAGAATGTAGTCCTTTCTAAATCTTAGAGTCTGAGCACAAGAATTGTCGTAACACTTAGAAATCATGTATTGTGGAATACACAGTTTCTGATAAGTTGAAATTCTTATTCTCTGTTCCCTGTTTCTTTTATTGTGCGAAGCCCCTTGCTTAGAAACTTTATGGCTTCTTCATACTGAACGCGGAAACGCTTACTGCATGGCAAAATGTGATGCAGTAACCAATAAATTTACAGCTCCTAATGTGTTCATTCTGCAGGAGTCATTAAATTATATACGTAAGTAACGCACAAACTTTCACATATGACGTACAACTTATTGCCGCGTTTCCAAGAGACAATAAATCATACGTTATACGTCAAAGCTACGTCAACTTAAGTCTCTAAATAAATATTACGACAATTCTTGTTCTCAGACCCTTATCCTCAATCTAAGGCCTGGTTGCACCAATATTACTTTGATTTTAAGTAAGGTTTAAAACTCTTTTTGTTTCTGTCTCTTTTTGGCTTTAAAACAAGATATAGAGTTTTAAGTCTCGCTTAAAATCAAAGTGACATTGGTGCAACTGGTCCTAAATCAAACAACAAGATTCAGTTGGATAATGTTGAATTAAATCTTTTATATAATAGCAGAACTATATTATTATAACAAGTATAATATGATAGAATATACTGAGAATGCATAAATTCTGTTGAATTAAAATATTATGATCCAAAGCAATAATACACAAATTTACAAATTCGAAGTATACTTTCAAAATATACTATTTTACGTAAACAATGAAACGTTGCTTAAATAGGGAATTAACTGGGCACAAAAGCATATAAGTCTTTAAGTTCATTTATTTCTAAATGAATTTATATTTTTGAACATTTCTACGATTTTCTTGACAAAATTATATCCTTTTAAAAAAAGTGTTACAAAATTAAGGAAATATTAAATATATGTTACGTTATTATAGTAGTTCCTAATCTTTTTGTATATGTTTCTTTTCAAAAATAGAGAGCCAATTTCGATCATTATACATTCAAATGCAAGCATCAAGCAAAATATTTTTTATACTAATGCACGTATCGCCTCGCTGAGTGATTGCTTCTTTCACTGCTTGATACTTGATGGTTGCACTTTTATTGTGTGTTCACATTAAACGATCTTAATAAATCGTTTATTATTGTTTATACACGCTGCTTGAAAAATGCGTTTTGTCTCTACATATCAGTTATTGCGAAAAATATTACTAAAGCTTCGGTGATCTAAAGACTTAGGACTCTCGCACGGAAATGTTAGAGATCCGGCTTCAAGCCGAGGTAATATTTTTTCGCAACTAAATTTACAAATTTTCAGCACATTAACATAACTTTAATAGAATGTCTAATTGATCAAATTATTAAATTGCTTCAATTTAATTTGTAATATTACAATATAATTTGTGATGATATTACAATATAATTACTACAGTAATTCAATTGTATTTTAAGTCCGAAAAACTAATTTGGCGCGCAGTTCAAATGGCTACATGTATATATGGCTATTTTTTTTTAGGAGAATAGTCGACACACTTAACACAAATCGACACATGTTACTTTCTATTTATAATTTTGTTCAAACTCAATCGACACACTTCGCCTCTGCTGTAGGAGAGTCAGAATGTGTTAAGTACGATTTTGATGAATTTAACGATATCAAGACGCATATAAATCAGTTCTATCATCTTGTTCTTTGATCATCTTTGATTAAAATTTTTTTAAAAGGTTAGATATTAAAAGTTCGCACACACTGCACATATCGCGTTCCATTTAATTGTGGCAAACTGTGTTAAATTGTGTCGATTTGTGTCTCCTAATAGGAAAACAATCCACATTATAAAGTCACGTGAAAATTATTTAAGCATCCAAGATCCAGCTTCGACTGTTATAGTATAAGTATAATTAAACATTTTTTCTCTTTTGTTTTTTTCTAATTAACCTTTTAATTTTGAAGTTAAAAAAATATTCTAGAAAAGTAAATATTTAAACAATAGCATTTTATACTACAAAAAAGTTTGATATTTTTTTCGAAAAATCATCGTACCAATTTTTTCAAATAGCATTTGAAACTTAAAAAGTCTTTTAAACTTAAAAATATTTTAAAATAATTAAAATTTTGTCCGATGATGTTTTGTCAAACTACTTCAAAATGAGATAAAAACATCGCAAAAATATCAATTTTTAATTTAACATAATTTAGGAACAAAATGTTATAAAAAAAAAATCAAACGCAAATTTAAAATCCTTTTTTTGCACTTCAAAATGCATAATTGAAAACTTAACGATTTTTTTTTTCATTAATATATTACAGTGAACTTTTTGTTAAATGCGAACATATTAGCATGTTAAAATATTTATAGACGCTATTGTAGATGGAATATAAAGTAATTGAAAATTTAAAAAGATTATGTATTTAACAGAAATTTAAAAAAGAAGAAGCTCCACGTGTACGTCGATGAAGAAACTGCAGCAACATGTATTGTAGCGGACGAAACAGAGTTATTCTATGCCTTTTAAGTGCATAATATCAACTTATTGTTATGCAAATGTTCTTAAATATATATACCACAAAATTCTGATAATTATTTCTTTCCAAGGTATTTTACTGTCGTGATAAAATTTATTCATTAATATAACAACTTTAGAAGCAAAATCGGTTGATAATGAATCACGTGTATAACAATCAAATGTTAATCGACAATCTTGATATATAATGCTTTATTATTTTTAAATCAAATCTTTCTTGTTTAAATTCGAATTACATTTTTTTTAATAGTTTATCTTCCTTTTTTTGTGTTTCAAAGTTTAATCCATTTGATATATTATTTGATGCATGTGCAAACAAAACATCAAATGCACATTAAAATATGTACATATTAGAATTCTATTTTTGAATTATATTCCTTACATGCTGTGTTTAAAAAGTTTATTTTTTTTGTGCTTCTAAGTTTATAGTTCATGCATTGTACATGTATAAAAATATAAAATATATTTAAAGAAAGTAAAAATAAATATTTCTTTTACTTTTGCGTACTATTTATTATATCCTATAAACCTATTGTATACAATTTAATACATTTAAATATATTAATTTACATATATTGTATACATATATTGTATACAGTACAATGAGTTAAAGTAAAATGTTTTAAGTGCGTTGTAATTTAAAATGACAAAAAAATATTAATTAAAAGCGGTTGAATAATATGTATACGTGTTTAAATATAACACATTTCCCTGTTGAAAATAAAACGTAAAGCGAGTGTCAATAAAGCGTTAATTGGAATGTAAAAAAAATGTAAAAGAAGAGTGTAACTCCTCTTGTAAGGAAACAGTGGCGGATACAAGAGAAAAGACGGAGGGAATTATCGCCTCCTCTAGAGTTCTTCAAATAGAAAGTTACAAAAAAACAGAAGGTTAGAATTTATTATATAAAATTTGTTAAATTACATTTCGTATTACGTTAATATGTATATAAAAATGTATCTAGCTGTAATAAAATGTTGAGTATCGAACATGTATATTGTAGCGGAAATAATTTTGTGCAAATATATTATTATTAAAGCACTAGATGATATGTAGGTATTCCTATTCGCCATTTTGATTTTACTTGATTATATAGTACAATTAGTGAAATAAATATTAATTGAGAAGAGTTCGCTCACCTCAAATTTTGATAAAAATACATTGACTCGATGAGTTTTTGCATAAAAATAAAAATTTGACAAGAAAAAAGTGTCGCTCTGCTCGATAAACCGAGATATTAATCCTAAAATAAAATCGACGACAATTCGGATTAGGAAATCTCTTATAGCAGAGATTCATTGCTTTTAAAATACAAATTTATTAACAAATTGGATAATATGGCTCAATAAATTTAAATTAAAGGAAGTATTTAAGAAGAGCTACGAGTCAATGAAACAATATTCAATATATGTTAATTGTAACAATGCAAACGTTTCGACTTCCATATCAGGTCATCCTCGGTGTTATTAATTTATTATATAAACCGCCAATAATTAACTAAATAGGCTGTTGGATATATATTTAGAAATTTGTGTAACATATTTCTTCTTGTGTTATTTACTTAATCTTTGTGCAACAAAATATATTAAGAAATGAAAATATTTATCCGCTTATTCTACATCCATAGGATATCATTTAGATATCATTAAGATGTTTCTGGATGATTAAATTTCATCTTGGTGGCCACAGTATATGTATGTTTATAGCGTACATATACTCTGCCAGGCAAGTACGCGCGTAGTACGCAGTATCGCCGCAGGATGAACTCGTTTTCTGTTCAAAGAGAAAATGACGCGAATCCTTATAAAAAGATTTATACGAATGGAGTTCATTACTTTTAGCTCCTAATATTAAGAAATATTACATACGAAAAAGTAGGGAAATACTATAGTACATGTTATACTATAGCATATACTATAGCATTTCTCTAGTTTTTCATATACGATACTTTTCAAGAATAAGGGCTCAGGGTGTACTCATGGAACTTCTGAAAGTATTTTTTTTTAATAGAGTTATTCATAGTTAGTTTAATTAGTAAAAGTTTAATTAGAAAATTTTCATTAAAACAATACTTACAATCAATAAAACTTATTTTGTATAATATATCGAAAACATTCCTTTTGTCAATTAATAACCTATATTCCTATTTAAAAATAAATTATGTACAACAAAAAACAAAATAAGCTATAGCTGCAATTGTCAAATTAATAACATATAAAAATAGATATCATTAAATTCTTCCCGAAATAAAAGGTAGTTTTTAATATGTTGTAAACATTTAAAAATTAACAATTAAATTGCCAAGATCTGTCTCTATAATATATGTAAAATACATAAACGTATATGACATATATACATATCAAAAGTTGAAAAATTTATTAATATAAGTGATCAAAATTTTATCTGATCAAATTAGAATATCCTAAGGAAATATATTGATACTGTGGGAAACTAACTGATGATTACATGGTTGTCAACCATGTGGTTGTAAGGATTAAACATATACAGTTCGTCATTGAGAAGTGTTTTTATGACCTGTTTTTATAACTTGTATTTCTATAGGATGTCTGGAAATAATCGCCAAATATTTCATGGGCAGATAGAGCGGACTAAACTCAGTCGAAAAGTCCTCTACGAATACTACTGCGAAGTATACAGGGTGGGCCATCTAGCATTTGAAATTTCAACTATCTTATTTTAAGAAATTATTTTAAGAAATTAAGATAAAGAAATAACATTTATGACGTATCAGAAATTTAGTTTTTTGTTCGACATTTACGAAATGGGTCGCTATACGCTTGAACAAAATTGGAAAATATTGAAAACTTACTTCCAAAGTGGTGAGTCTTCAACCCAAACTGTAAGAAATTTACGTGGAAAATTTGATAGAAAAGAAATGCCTTCAACGCAGTTTGTGGATCAATTTGTGAAGCGAA
>Ga0157363_1005973_pt1 | contig 11420 bp, 2 predicted proteins | sample AttsexASBM1_FD_111477 | JGI IMG/M metagenome (GOLD analysis project Ga0157363, IMG submission 111477) | Fungus gardens microbial communities from leaf cutter ant in Ribeirão Preto, State of São Paulo, Brazil - Atta sexdens ASBM1 | ecosystem: Host-associated > Fungi > Mycelium > Unclassified ...
CACACACACACACACACACACACACCCACACACCCACCCACACACACACACACACACACACACACACACACACACACACACACACACACACACACACACACACACACACAAAATCCGATCAGCAATCTTCCCGTAGTATACATCGGATAATATTAATGAATAAGAATTAATTGAATAAAAATGTATAGATATACAATTTTAGATATATATTTGATAATTATATCTTCTCAACAAAAAATCATACAAATCTTGATTTCTTTTAAATTTACAAGAAATAATCTGTACTTTACGATTATAATAACATTTGAGTAAAAAATTCGTTTCACTGCACAGAGTCAAATTGTGCAATTTTTTTGAAGTTATAACTCCTCCTTATTTTAGAAAAGAAGCAGGCTAAAATAAGGATGAATTTAAAATTTATGAAAATTTTCTTAACTGACTTAAAGAAATTTTTAATATGTCCATTTTTTATAGAATTATGTTTGAAGTTATGCAAAATTTTAATATAAATTGACATAAATTTACATCAAAATTTTGCATAACTTCTTCAAGCAAATTCTGTCATTCAAACAATTATGTTATGCAAACTCTGTGAAAAAATGGACATATTATATAAAAATTTTTTTTTCATTTTCAAGAGCAAAGTCAGTACTTTAAAAAGATTTTCATAAATTTTGAATTCATATTATATAGTGTGTATGTATATATAGTGTGTATATATATATAAATATATATATATATATATATATATATATATATATAGTATATATAAAAAAGAAAACAAAAATTGCCACTTAGAAGCCAACGTGGTTAACGATAAATCGCAATAATCGCTTTAATATAATTTTCATTTGACACAGCAGCATTAAAATCTCTCCGTATCTCATTTTTAAATTAATATGAGATAGCTTGTCCTACTGATGATACATCGATTAAAAGCATATTAATTATATAATAACTGGTATTTATACATTAATTTAACTTAATAATCGATCACTGTTATAATATTCCTTAATTATGGACTTTTTCCTGTTCGCAACTCTGATTTTATAATAATAACTAGAAGATCATTATGCAAGATATTGTGTACATGCTGTTCACACGTAACTATAGAACGTTTGCTGTCATTCGATATATTATTAATAGCTTGTATTTTTGTAATTGCACTTAAGAACTTTGTTGATCGAAACGTATATTATGTTTGTGCACATTTATTAAGTATTAATAAAAATTTCTTTGCACACTGTTAATCGCGTTGGATCTTAAGTGGCAATTTTTGTTTCCTTTTTTTTACATTAGGTTTATTTATCATTATTTATATTATAGTATATGTATATGTATAACATGTAATTCTTATAGAAAATAAATTGATCGATTAACTTGATGTTTATAAATTTTTTAATTTCAGTATTAGATTATATAAAATTAATTTGTAGCTTCATCAATTTTCTACTTTTATTATCACATTTGATCAGTGTGATCCTATAAAGACTCAAACATTTATGGTGGATTTTAAACAAAATGATATATATAATTATAAGGTTAATTATAAGGTAACAAAAATATAGATGTATTAAAAAATATTATTTTAGTAAGAATCTCTATATTATGTATCTAAACAAACGGACATATAATTATAGATTAAGAGTTGAAGTTGTATATACAAGTTGTATATAGAAGTTGTAAATTACAGGGGACACACGGAATCGTTCTGGCTCAATCCTCATGAAAGGATAATCTTTAACACGAATTTATTTATAGTCGATGCAGCAAAGGAGACATTGTCGACACTCTTCTCTTTAAAAATGCACGTTTTTTTAAAACAAAAGGTTGACCGTTGAAAAATCAAAATTTAATTCACCGGCCAAGAAGTTCGATGAAACGTCTCCCCGCATTGTGTTTAAAGATCCCCGCTGGAAATCAATTGCATGCCACGATCGATGTTTTTTTGACAATTAGGACGATATTCAGTCCAATAATTAAAGCGCGACTTACACATCAATAATAGCAGCCACAATCTTTGTTGGTTGTTGATTTCTATCGACTTGTTTCTTGGTTGCTACGTAACGATATGACTCGCCAGATCATGTATAATTATATGTATAGTATAGTCCACTGAATTTTTTGAAATGGTCCAGAGATGCTCTGGAGTCTCGTTTTTTTAAAAATCGAATTTTATCATGAGCATTATTTATACAATTGTTATATAATCCAAATTAATATATGTCATTTTCATTTCAAAACATTGATTTGTAGAAAATTTGCAAGTAAAAAATTTTGAAAGTGACCTATCTGTTTGGTTTACAACAATACTAAACTAATAAATCATGAAATTAGTAAATGATTTTTTATTATACAGGATGGAGTATTTAAAACAGGTCACCTGAATAATTCACTTGTTTTTAACAATAGAAGGAAAAATGTCAAACAAAAATTGATTTCATGGGGTACATAATGTAATGTCAATAATTGTTTTATAGATGAAAGCGTAAAGGATAGATAAAGGTCAAATCTGTTTTTTTAAATGAAATAATATGTTTTTTTATTTATATTCTGATAGAGCATTTTAAGAATACCGTGACCTATTGAAAGTCAATTCAAGGTTACGCAAAGTCAATAATGGAAAATAATTGAATGTAATGAAAAATAAATTATTTCAAGACTCTCTTTGAATAGTTTCGTGTCTTCTCTGTTTATGCATATCTTATTTATTTAAGCATTTATATAATAAAAAGTCATGAATTTACTTCATGATTTATAATATTAATTTCGTTATTGTAATCTTATGTACCATATATTGTTGCAAAATTACAATATTTTCTCTAGTTATCATCTCGTATTAATCAAACTTGGACGATAATAAATATTAAAATCAATTTTAAATTAAAATCGGAGTATTATTAAATTTTAAATGCATATACACGTCTAAAATCAATCGTCTGAAATCAATAATAAATCATAAAATTAGTATTATATTATCTATATTATTATTACTATATTATCATATTATATTCTTATTAGTTCTAGTATCCATTTCTACTAACGCAATTTAATTTTAGTCCTGATCTAACTCTATTTTTTTCTACTTTTAAGAATTAGAAAAAGAAGAATACTTGATGTAGAGGAAACATCCTGTATATAGAATGTCCTAAAATAATTGCCAAATACTTTATAGGCAAATATAGCAGACTAAACTGAAAAGTCCTCTATTTTGCAATTTTCGCAATAGTTATTAAGATATTAATTACTAAAAATTGTCAAAAATTAGCCTTCGATAATTTTTTTACTAAAATACTTTCAACTTTACAGAAAAAGAGACAAAAATTGTTTAGTTTCTTCTCAAAGAGCTCTAAGAATTTTTTTTAAATTTTTTAGTACTGCATTTTCTTATTTTTACCAACATGAGAAAATACGGTATTAAAAAATTCTCAAAACTTTGTGAGAAGAAAATTAACAATTTTTGTCTCTCGCTGTTTTTCTATAAAATTAATATTTGAGAAAAAATTATTATAAGAAGCAATATTCAGCGATTTTTAGTAATAATTAAATTATACATACATAAGACCGAACATATATATCATAGTTAATAAATAATTAGTAAACAAATTGCGTAAAAATAGGCAGTCTCGTTACACATTGCATATATTGCTTGCGTGTTTGATAAGAAGGATTAATGAATATGATTTATACTTATAATATACTTGTGATTACTAAACTAATATATAATATAAGAATAATAATACAGATACATAATGCAATAATTATAATTGCAATATAATTATTATAATGTATATAATAAATATTAATTGCATTAAATAGTATTACAAATTCTTAGTATCAAATGCATACGTGAGCAATGTATACGCAGCGAAACTGAGATACGTTCGGTCTTTGATGTTGGCCTTTGGCTAATAGATTGCGATTACAATTTGCAGGCGGCGCACTCATCTACATCAACATATATATGTATTACATCGAAGTATAAGCTCATTTTTGCTTCTCATTGTATCATCATTTAATTGCTATTTCAAAAATTTTTTGCTCTAATTGGCTGCGTTTCGTTATTTACTGCAAGTATTGAATCTATATAGTTTACGTATACTCTATAGATTTTCAATACTCGCGATAACGGAATAATGGCTGCATTCAGCAGAATTTATTTTGCAACTGTTGGAAATTTTCTTCGCACTGATTGGGTTATGTTTTTAGAAGAGGAATGATCCTATTTCAGCAGAGAATCATAAAACGGTTGCAAAACTGTTGTGTTCTACTGAACGCAGCTAATAAAGGATTTAAATTCTCGTCCCTCATTCCTACAAGCCACTTTAGTTCACACTTCACCACTAGATGACAGTGTCTCATCTTTTATTGCCCATCTTATGAATAGAGTTTCATTTAGTACATGTGATAGCTATATTTCTGCTATATTCTGTGATAGCTATACTAGGAATAGAGTACATAGGTGGTATTTTTGCATTTGTTTATGATTCAGTTTCTATGAACTAAGTTCCGGAGAATGAACGTAAAATTCGCGATAATACATTGAGGTATTATACGGGACATTATTAGATAATTGGTATAAAAATTAAAGTTAGTTTATGTAAGTTTATGTTCTGAGTATGAGCTTAAGAATACGACAAATGATAAATTACACAAGTTGTTATATAAACGTTATCGATATGTGTGCAACGGTATGATAATAGTATAAGCACCGAATCATTTGTACAGTATCTATGCTATTCGTTTTCTGTATTTTGTATCTTGTCAAAACGCGGATATATAGAAGATTTAGCACTATTCAGTACTTCTGCACTACTATAGTAGTGTAGTGTACAGTAGTGTATAGTAGTGATGTGGTACAGTGTAGTGCCTCAAAATACTCCTAGTGTTCAGTAATACTTTTCTACAAGGGATAATGGTTATAGCACATAATTATTATCTAATTTCGCTCTTTTATGACATTTTTTTAACAATTCTATCAATGTAATTAAAAAAACAATCCGATAGTCAAAGGATTCAATATTCATTTTAATTATTCTAATAATATTTATAATTTAACGAAATTAGCATATTTAAAGTACAAGAAAGATAAAGAAATAGTGTGGAGAAGGAAAAAGTAAAAAGAAATGTGTTTTTATAAACGTGTGAATGCGATCAGTTTGCGCCCCGCGCGTAAAGTGCCTGCGTCTAACCGTGAACGCCGCTCCTGCTTGTCTTCTCTACGCGACCCGTGATACACTATTTCTTCTTGTAATTTTTGAAAACTAAGTTTCAGACAAAATTCTCGCAAAAGAAAAATCGTCTTACAGGGATCATCTCGATTTGTACAACAAATTAGTGAAAATCATTGATATCAATAAAAATTAACAGCATAAAATGTAAATTATGGAAAAAGAAAAATCATATAGGTTCCAAGAAATTTAGTATATATATTGGGATTGTGTATTAATTTTAAGGAATTTTTTGGTTAAAAAAATAAAAATATGGCTTTATTGTGAAAAAATAGTTACAAATTCGTCATTCAAAATATTGTCCATTTCGCTAACCATTAGCTTTTTCCCATCTTTCTGGTAATAAGTGTTCTGGTAATAACTTGCACCGGACAGACAATAAGCATATAAGCATTTGCGATTTATTGTTTGTCTGAAGATCGTTCATATTATTTTTAAGAGAACTCGATTTTACATGTGCAAAGATATTAAATTAAAGAAGAAAGGATTAAGGGAAACAGGACTTTATATTTTAATTTTCTATATTATTCCGTTTATTCTGCACTACATGGAGATTATACATATCTTTCGAACATATAACCATCTTATACAACTGGAAATATTGTTATCACTGTAGTTATTGATTGGACTTTCTTTTCTGACTACTTTGACTACCCTTTCTCGTTGTTAACTGAAGAATTGGTTTGGATCTATTTATATACGTTTCTATTTATATAATTTTTATAATTTGACTCAGTATACAAAAAGATAAATATAATAGGCTAATGTCAGCAATGATAAACGGCGCAATTATTTAGTAAACAATCAATACTCAGATATTGGATTAATGTCTTCTTTATTTTGAACGTTTCGACTCTTTCTCTTTGGAGTCCTCCTCAGCAAGAATGATACAAGTATAATTAGTTCACATGTCCATAATGCCTAAGTCAAATTGACAAAAATGCAGCGTTGTTAATCTGACATTTTTTTATAAAAAGAAATCTTATTAAAGTGATATATGCGTAAATAATTCAAATGACTTATCATCACGGAACATGAAGCATTGCACTGAAGTTTTGTTGAACATATTAAAATTTAAAAAGTAGAATTGTTAAAATCAAATATAAAGATCACACATTTTTAGAAGACACGTCCGTATACGACGTGTCACTTAGGATATGAACTATTCTCAAAGTAAGAAGTCACACAGTAAACATTAAGGAAAATTTGCAAGTATGACGAATAAAACGTATATAGTTGTAAGTCAAACCGATAAAAACCGTAATAAATTATTGTATAAGAATTAAAAATTGTCAAAATTATTAAAATTGTAAAATAAAAAATTACATAATAAAAAGAAAAAAAAGAAAAAATTCAATATAAAATATATCTCATTAAAATTGTTACATTTTCGCCAATAAAACTTTGTCAAAATAAATTAATAAACTATAAATCTGAAAAAGTTTTTAACATCAGGAGAGATTTTAAGCATCATTGCAGGTGATGCAGACCTTCTATATCTAAACGTAAATTAAGGTCATTCCTTTGCATCTATGAATGCCATTTCCGAAATCAATCTTTCGTTCAAAAATTTCTCCTTATCTAAAATTTGGACGTTCTCTCAATCGAAATCACGTGAAATATTCAATTAACGATTCAGTAATTACAGAGTGAGTGTCCAATTTATATGTCTAAGATGTTCAAATATTCTGGAAAGTTTCCTACATGCTTGTCCCACACATGATGCATCGCAATTTTTACAACAAATCTTATAGACCACTTTTATTATCAAATTTTGGAAGAGCGTCCTTTTGTATTTTTATGAATCTATTTAATTTGTTACCGTTAAAAAACGCTAATTTTATATTGGTGTCTTTACAAATCGACGAAAATTTCTCTGACGTAGAATCAATATATGGTAACAAAAACTAAGATACACGATCACTGTTAAAATTGGTTTAACAAAAAAATTTTAGACGACTATTGATCATGTCAAAAACAAATTTTGCCGGATAGTCATTATTTATAATAGTAATGTACTTAATTGTTAAATAATAAACTTAATTGTTATAATGAAATTTTGGTTCTAAGAGTAGCATAGCTCTGTCCAACATATCCATTATAACATCTTTTTTATGAGAAATAGAATGTAATGATAAAAAGTTCAAATACCGTTTTGAGAATGTTGATTTGTGGTACCTATCTAATTCTAAACAGTTATTATTATTAATAATGGTTACATCTAAGAAATTAATTATTGCCTCCTATTTCCAAGGCGAATTGCAATCTCGGATGAAACGAATTGAAAGTTGTTAAAATAAAATCAATCATATCAGATTGCCTCACGATGTCATCATATCTGAAGTAAAAGGGCAATTGAAAGCCTAACATTGCTATTGCTTTAGTCTCTAAGTCTTGCATATCTAATCTGCTATAATAGGAGATAAAGGTGATTCCATTGTGCCAAAGTTCTGTTTGTATATCTCCCCATTAAACGTGAGCTACATCGAGTTAAATACTAATTCTAGTACTATAAAAAATTTTTTTTTCAAAAATTGATTTTTTTTATATAATTCCATTTATTAGCCACACTCTCAATCGCCAAATCTAATAGAATATTAGTAAACAACGAGATAACATCAAGAGAAATTAAAGAATAATAATTTCCAATCGCCTATTTCTTAACTTCTGTAAGATGAAAACTGTTTTTGATTTTACTGAAAGTTTTAGAGGATTTTTCAGAAATAATATCATGTAAAAATGAAGTCAATGAATAATGTAAAGGATGTCAATTGAAGAAATTATGATCCTAAAAAGACAATTAGGTTTATGCACTTTTGAAAGTGCATATGCACAAGATAAGTGATATTTTTTTGTATGTACTATTTGAAATGTAATTTTTATTTTTCCAATGTGATAATAATTCGTGAACTTTTTTGTGAGAATATTGATAGGATTTTTTATAACTTTAGTATATTAGGATCATCAAACATTTCTTTGACTTTCGAAATGTAAGTATTTTTGTTTAGAGCCACAGTAATATTTTCCTTGTCTGCCTTAATGAAACTGTCTGAATTATTAGTGCAAAATTGTTTTGTGTATCATACTAGTTGAGTTAATCGTTTATGGATTATGTTATTTTGAACAAAAGATAATAAATAATTTTTCAATATAGATGTACAATTCCTGATACTTAAAATATTATTAGGTTTAATTTTCCTAAAATTATTTTCTATATTTTTGATAAATTCTAATAAAGTTCTTTTTTTATTAAATGAAAGTAAGCGAAATTTTCCCCTAATTAACAAATATTTAATTTTTTCAGGAATTGTAAAGTTAAATAATGAAGACTTTGATGTTATTTTAATAAATTCAATAGAATCTATTTTAATGTTAAAATGATTATTGGAACGACAAAAATTACCACCGTGAATAGACAACTGATATTGAGTATCTTGAAAATCCGAGGCTAATATCAATCTGATTAACGGCTGATTATTCAATACATAATAATGGATTGGAGATATATCTTTATAAATTCTTCTTTTATTTTTTTGCAACATCGATTTTATTTTTCTCGAGAGAATGATTTCCTCTTTCCTCATATGAGATTGAAAATTTTTCTTATTTTGCAAAAACAGAATTACAAATTGATATAGGAACATTGTTAAATGTTTCTCCTAAAATTCAAAATTTGTTTATATGAGTTATCATTAGATCTGTAAGCATCATTAAGCTCTATTTTTAAAATTCTTAACATATATTGATTCCTAAAATACAATAGTTCTGTGTATGAAACGGAAATGTAAGAATTTTAGTTTATCATCCATTAGAATTTTTAGATGTTGTGGAATAATATTGTTCCTTATATAAGTTTTAACAAATTTTATCCGAATTTTGTTCCTAATGATATTCTTGTAATGGTATTCTTTAATCTAAAACTTCATTGCTTTTAAAGGAATAATCTCAAAAGTTAGATAAATAAATTTGAAAAAAGAAAAAGATAACGTAGATTGATGTATGTTACAGCCAGCATAGATAAAATACAATAACAATAATTATATTAGTAGATAAACAATAACAATAATTATATTGATTCAGTATAACATGGTTGAGTTTGTAACATATATTGTGACTGTGGATGAGATGATCTGATTAATACATTTTTTATACTATTACCGATTATCGAAATTTCTAAATTAATTTCTAAATTTTTAATATGTTCATATCAATTATTGTTAAGGGTTTTATTTCATTTATAAACACGGCTGATGAGGCTTAGTATGGTCGAAACGTTCCGTGAAATGATAGAAAAAGAATAATAGGTTTTCATCTTTTAAAGCTCGTTTACTAATAACCTGATAGAAGCTCCTTATTTTATTATTTGAAATTTATACGAGCGGATTATCTAATATATTTTTTATTGTAATTATTTTTTTTTTAAATTCGTAGAAAAATTTTTTCAGATTTCGAATACTTCACTATTTGATATGACGCATATTAACGAAATTATTTCCATTTTTTTATACGGAAAAAGATATCATTTTTTAAAGTCGTTTTATAATAGTTTAACTACAAAAAATCATTTTGTTATTAAGTATACGTGATAATGCAACTCTTGAAGAAGAAAAATCACTCCTGTAAATTGTCCGACTGCTCAAAGACGAAGAAAAATTAAGTTTTCCGTTAAGACAAATTTTTAGTATAACTTTTTGCAAAAACTAATGAACATTTCAGACTTGTTCAGGGCTAGTTTTGTTCGTTATTACGAGGGCTACATTTTATGAGAATCTCATTTTATGAGAATTTCAAAGCTTTGCGTTTAAATCTTAATGAACAGAAAGCGAGTGAAAAAAAGGCCTTTTTCGGTGTTTATTTTCTTTCTACTGAATTAATAAATCGATTTTAATGTTCCACGTCTTATTTTGTATTTCGAATACCTATATATTTTTTATACCGAATTTTTTTCCATATAATTAATATTTTTCGTTTTATAAATGAAAAACGTGCTTTTTGTAACTATTCGATGTTTTTTCATATATTTTCTTCACAAGTCTCGAGTCGTAAACATACGCATTTCTTTTCTGACTTCTGGCTTTTCGAGACTTTCGTAAAGACAAATGCTGGTTTATCAAATGCTGATATAATTTTTTTTCGGTAAAATTCTACTTCTACTGAACTATTCTTGCTACTCGAGTTGAAAGAGAAGTATACTATATAATGAAACGTGCATAAACAATTAAATATCTTGTATTTTTAACATTATATTTATTTATACTATTCTGGATTAATGGGAGGGGTAAGGGAAAGTGAGTGAATTGTGCATACCTAAGGGAAATTTATTGTCTTGGAATGATTTTTCAAATTCAAAGCGATATAAGTATGGAAATAGAAACTATAAACATTCTTCTACCATTCCTCATATCAAACAGATTTTCATTCAATAAAATTGTATTTGGTAAAAAGGAAAAAACGGAAAAGCGAAAAAATTTCTCGCGTCGGATAATTGTGCGCAATGTTAAAGTCATAGGAAATGAATGAATTATGGAATGTTGACAAAGAAATCAGAAAATATATTTATTATATTGCAATATAAATATATATTAAATATATTTTAAATATATATTACATATAATATACATATATTAAGTAAAAATACAAAACTAATATAATAATAATACACATAGACTTTGGCAAAATAAAATAATATGTAAAGAAAAAACGAAAAAATTAGTGCTAGTCATATAGTATATGGAAGATGAGTAATTGTGTGCACTTCAAAATGTTTGCGTCAAACACAGTTGTCCATCGCGACTTGACTCGATATGAAATATGATTACTTTAACTTAATTTCTTAACCAAACTTAATAAATAATAATTCAAAAGACACACATAATAACATATTAGGTGTACAAAAAAGTTCTGAGCTTTAGATTTGATACAATCGAAATAACAATTTAAATTTTATATATCTTTCCGCCTTTTTGTGATTTTAAAGCGTTAACATTTGGCCTTCTAAAATGCCATATGGTTTGACGTTTGATGCACATAACCTCAACAATCAGTAGTGTTCACGATGGCAATAATAAAAGAGCATATTCGATTTTCCATCCACTTCGCGTTTCATCTGAAGAAAAATGCTGTTGAAGCCACTGCAATGATTTGTGCTGCATATGGAGAGAACGCTGTAAGTCATGCTACATGTAAAAG
>Ga0157363_1005974_pt1 | contig 11420 bp, 2 predicted proteins | sample AttsexASBM1_FD_111477 | JGI IMG/M metagenome (GOLD analysis project Ga0157363, IMG submission 111477) | Fungus gardens microbial communities from leaf cutter ant in Ribeirão Preto, State of São Paulo, Brazil - Atta sexdens ASBM1 | ecosystem: Host-associated > Fungi > Mycelium > Unclassified ...
AAGAGTGGAATAAACACAAATTACGGAGTACAACAAAGGAGCACAATTCTAGTTCTCTTGTATTATAGAATAATTGTACTATAGAATAATACAAGAAAATTTCAATGTGCCTACTTTATAAGAGATTCTATGAAGATATTATGTCACGCCGAAATTGACACTTTCATGATGCTAGTTTTCTGATAAAGAAACCGTGAGATGTTCTTATTTAAAAATAGATATTCGTCAGATGAGATAAAAAAAAAATAAAGTTACCATATTGTAAATAAACAAGCAATATTGATTCAGTTCTATCTTCTAGGAATATAGAGCACGGGAATTTATTCTTTTTTAAATACGCATTTGTGCTTATAATGTACAAATGTTCAAAATCTTTCCGCTTTTTTATCTATAGACTTTTTAAAGATACTTTCTTTTTAATATTGGTGTAAGAGATATGTCGGTAAATTTAATCAACTCTGTGAGTACTTATGTTTTTTGTAATATAATTAAGAGACAAATTTTTATCTTTATGGTACATATACATATACATTTTTTCGAAATTATATTTGAATAATAAGTTCAAAATATTTCTTTATTTTTGTATATTTCAATTTTGATGTAAATATTCATTTATTGTTCCTGTATAAAAGATTATTTTGTCCAAATCATGAATTTTAATAATGAAGCTACAGAAGAAGATCAAAAAGATATTGAGCTCATACTAAATGTAGTATTTTTTTATTAGGCTATGTATTAAAAATGTCAGATTCCGTTTCACATATGATGCAAAGAAAATATAATATTTATGTTTTATGTCGTCGCATCATATGTCAGTATAATTATTTTTAAGTGAAAAGCACAGTCCGTATTCTTTCTGCACATGTTTCGTTATATTTAACTTGATAACTTTCTGTGTTTATCTCACAGACGCAAAGCATTTGATTGTCTGTCCTTGTGAAAAATGAAAAAATATAAAAAAAGACTTTCCTTTTTGAGAAAATTATGTCAGTTTTGTAATTTCTATAATTACCTTACAATGCATATAATATTTTGTATTATTGAAATGTAGTGTATTATTTATATTCCAATTCATAAAAGGAGTTCTTAAAAATAGTAATCATTTTATGTCAACAATTCCAATAGTGAGACTTTTTAATATTAATAAGACACATTTCAATTTCATTTTTTTTTTTCGTGAAATAAGTACAATATGTACTTTGCAACTGTATGCACTTTTATTTTATTGATGAATTTGTTTACAAAATACCATAGACGCTTTTGCTATAATATAATTAAAATTTTCATTTTTTTTAAACTTTCTTAAATATGCACATTTAAATTTTGATTTATATTAAATACTAACAAGTTGCTTCTACTACTTTATAATGAATATACGAATGTAAAAACTAACTCAAAAAATCTAAATTGAATAACACAAGTGTCACGTCCAAAATGGTATCACATGTAACCCGAGTAAAATTCTCCAAAACTTTCAAGCTACATTTGAACTGCATTTGCAAACAGCCACCGAATCAACTTGTCGTTTACATTTTCACTTCGCCAGACGGTTCACACAAGACTGTCGAAAATCGTCGACAGTAAATATTTGAAATGCTTGCTGCGCCGAGCTTAAATTTCGAGAGCGGCTTAAAGAGAAGGGTCGGGCTGCCTCTTTGCAAGGCTCGTTAATTATTTCGTGCGAGTTCTGAAGTCGCTCAGAGAAGCCTAGTCCGTAGGCTCAGGATGGATCTCGATTGAGTTGCAGCGATTGTAGAGATGGCAGTAAAAAGATTGTATATATCAAAATATAATTTAAAAGTAATCAAACTATGGAAGTACGATAAAATAAGAAAATATTGTAGTAACTAAAAATATATAAAATATATAAAAATATATAATACATAATATTCAAAATAAACAAATTTTATACATCTATACATTTAAAAAGAGCATTTTTCCATTACTACACATTTTGTGAAGGCAGTAAACGCGTATTTTATTGCAGGAACATGAAAAATTCTAGGATCGATTCAGGTCGCTGAAGTTAAAAAAAAATTTATGAAATAAAACAAAACGGTGCTACATATAAACAAATCACGACGACGACGGCGATGTGTGCATCAGAAAAATGAATTTTGCGGTACATTTTATTGACACATCAATGATCAAAGAAGTTTGTCAGTGATTTTTCTGCTTCCTCACGTTTTAGTGCGCACGTGTCATTCACTTACGTTTGTGTTATTTTGTGCAAATTGATTGACAATGGACTATTTCATTTGAGTGAGAACTTTGATAGCACAGTATGCGTTTATCAACTATTTTGACAAAGAGTACAATAGAACAAAACAAAATATTTTCAAAATTAATTTAAAAATTTTTCTAAAAAAATTAATAAATAATATGATAGTAATAAATTAAAAATATAATTTTAAATTAATCAATATCAGTATTTTCAAATAATAAAGGACATGAAAATTAAATTAATAAAGGTATGCAGCAAACATAAGCAAATTAACTGTTATATTAAAACCTTTTTTATGAAAATCTTTTTTTAACTTAAAATTATCACATTATAATTTAACAGATTTTGTCTTTATTGTATTAAAAAAAGGAAAGATTAATAAAGAAAAGAAATAAAATAAGATTAAAAAATTATGAAATAACAAGTTAAGTAAAAAAAATTATACGCTCAAAAAGTGAGCAGAGAATATACAAGATATTACTTTCCAACAAAAGATATTACTTTATATCAATATATATTTATACAACAGTTCTTATATAACGGCAACGGTAATTGCTTTTCACAAGCTTAAAGCTATTTTGATTTCAAATGCTTTCTATTGCATATTAACATTACCGAGAGAGTAATTCTTCATTTTAGCAGTCATTCGGTACGATGTTTCCTCATCGCACCAGGGATTAATAAATCTTTCCACAAGTTGCGCATATATCATAGACACATATATTAGACATACTTAGACAAGACACGAAAGGATCGATGAGTTGCAGAAAATTGCGTTATAGGCTATCCAGGTCGGAGGCTGATATCCCATGGGAGCAAACTCAGCAGGTCCGGGCTATTTTTCCTTCCTTAGCCTGAACAAGCGTTATCCTGACGTCGACTCTTTGCCCCCTACTATCGATCTATATCCACTCTCTGTCCTTTACTGCCTACTGCTCTTGCATCCTGAACTTTCTCCTAATTCCCTCTTGTCCGCTCATTGTTCCTCACTTCGACACCGTGAACATGAAAAATTGCAGCAGAAGCTCAGCGAGATGAAGAATACAAGTTTTTCATAACGCGTACGGTCTTCTTGCAGTACATATATAGTGAGCAAGACAGATAGCCGATTCATCTTAATTAAAACAAATAAATTGCTCGCGATTAAATTACATTTTCAGCTTAGGTAAGACAACAATATTAGGAAAAATAAAAAAGAAAAAATTCATATCATAATTCATCAAGATTAAATTCGAAATGATTAATATCGCTGTAATATAAAATGGATTTCAATAACTTTTCTATTTCGTTTTAATAATTTTTCTATTTCGTTTCAATAACTTTTCTATTTCATTTAATACATATTTCAAATGTCGAGAAAAAGATTCGTTTCTCTAATAACTGAATCACTTAATCGATTCGATGATTATTCTATTGCAGCCAGCTCATCGCAAATCGATTATTGAAGAATTCCTTGCGCGACCAGGATTTAACTGGAAAAGTGGAGAAGAACAAATTTTCCTAAGAAAAACGACTTGATCAAACGAGAAATTATCCTCTTGTCTGATTAAATTAAAATCAGATTGAAAATCAGATTGAAAAGCTTTCTTCATTTAGAAACAAGTATATCATATTGAATTAAATTAATTATTCTATTATTCAATTCTATTATTCAATTTCCGCAGGAAAGAATAAATATAATTAGAATTAATTTTTGTAGAGTTGATATTTCAGAAATTATAATTAACTTGCAATAAACTTCCAGCTTTTGTTAAAATTTTGTAATTAAGTTAAATAAAATGTAATTCATCAAAAAATTAGAATCAGTTTTCAAAGAATGAACAATTAGTAATTATAATTATTAACCAACTAATATGTAACATACATATACTATTTTTGTAATTATTTTAGTCGAAATAAATTTAAATTTTATTCGATTAAATAATTCATTTAACAGAGCTATAAGTAATTATGTATAGTTAAACTTATATATACTAAAGTAGTATGCAACATTACTATAGTACATATTAATATTCTATATATAATTGCCTTAACCTTCATAAATCATATATTACTGAAAACTTGAAAATATTCTTTGATTTATTTTTAGAATAAATTAATTGATAAATTAATTGATTTAGAATAAATAAATTGATAATTAATTGATAGAGAATATAATGTATGAATATAAATTATAATTATCTGCAAGAGACTTAATAAACAACGTTATATTTGAAAACGAAATAAATTATTTTTAAAGTATGTGAAGAGAAGTGGCTGGATCTCTCATGTAATCATCCCTGTTACTGAAAAAGCTTCTTGGTTGGAGTGAGGCAGGGTGATGAGGTCACGTTGTACTTCGAGTCTGGTTCACGCATTGCATACCAAGAATTTCGAGCTTCTATATCTTTGCATTGCAGAAATGCTACTTTTCATATTTTTATGTTTCTTTATATGTCTGCTGTAATTTTTAAGATATACTTTCCCGTATTATTGTTAATATACAGGTGTTTGATAATTATTAACAGCGTTCGTGTATAGAATGAACTTAACTGAATAAAGAAATCCAGTATTATTCTACAATTTTCACAATAATGAGATAATAAACAACAAAGATTCATGAATAAACTAGTCTGCGCGAAGAAACAGCTCAGCTTTACGCGTGTTCATAGTTACTAAAAGCGGCGAGATGTGAATACTCTATGCTGTGTCAATAAAAGTCAGACTTGTATACTGTTTTTGAAACATTGTAAATGCTTCTGAATCAAAAATTATCGTTACGCTTTATAACTAATAATTTTAAAATAATGTTAAATATATTTAATGTCCTTATTAAAAATAGATCAAAATAAATTAAATAAATTTCTTAGTATTCATTGCAAAATGAATTGTTAATTAAAATATATGTATTGTATCTTCAATTAGCAGACAATATATAAACATTGCCCAATAATGTTTTTAAATTAAATTTCTTATACGTTTTGTCTGATTAGTATTTGGATACAGATACGAAAATCGTCATTGAACAACCTTCCTCCAATTACTGTCAGACTGTATTTGCATACGGTCTAAACATTTTGTTCATTACTAATGAAGACAGATCATCCCTTCTTTGGGGTTGCAACTCAAAAACATTAATAGTATCAATTCCTCTCTGCAACACAGAGTGTGATGAATAAATTATGTTCAGAATAAAGCATTAAGAGACCGATCACTTTTAGCCAACCAATATAGTGTTTCATTCAAATAAGTTAATTGAATTCTTGTAGATTCTCGTAGGAATATAGCTAAGGCATAGAAGATAGAGAAGAATGTAAATTGGCGTCGAGAGACATGAGGCGATGGAAATATGCTTAATTGTTTCGAAATACAGTGATCGACTTGTTGAAAGAGGAAACTATAGTTCAGTTTATAAGGAAGAAATAATGCGGCTTAATTGAAAATCGTATCCCTTGTAGGTGCACAGTGCACTTTGGCTGCTTTCTTCCGAGGTATCCTCGTGCCTCTCTTTCTTGGAGCGTTTAAAATTTATGCGATTCTGCCGGTGCGATATACGCGCGACCACGCGAAGGGTCAAGTGATTTGTGAGACGCCCTCAGAGCCCAGTACCGTTCTGCAACGGTATTAAGACTTATTTCCGTTGTCCCGGTCCGGGAAAAGTGTTTTAAAATTGCACGAGTCACTTAAGCTTGTTGGAGGATTTACATCGACTTCCCCATAGAAATTTCGCGCAGGCTGCAGTGTATTTTTCCGTTGTTTTGCATGAATGATGCAGTTAAGAGTTTTGGACACTAACTTTACGTGTAAAATAGGACACGTGTTTACATAGAAATTATTAATATTAAAGTGATTATGCAAGATAAGTTGTGAAACAAAAGAAAATATAACAAAATAGCATTAAAGAAATAAGCACGATCGTTAAAAAATTGTAAAAAAGTATCTTTTTTAATATAATATATAATTATCAATATAATTTTAATACTATTAATATTATTAAGATTAAAGTTGTCATCAAATCTTAAACTCAAATTATTAAAAATTTATTAACATATCGCGAAACTTATAGGAATATAAAACATTGTACATAATAATAATATATGCTACATAAAATTTACTTTTTGCGTTTTTCTCAAACAAACGCTTATATTAAAAGTATATTATTATAAGTATATTATTATAATTATAATTATAATATCTTAATAAAAATTATAAATGATTAATTTTGTGTAAATAAAAGTTCGCATTTCACGTCATAAAAATTATCATTCTCAAAGCTTCGCTTTTATACAGTTTTTTTTTTTTTTTTTTAAGAGCTGAATGAATTCTATTCAGGCAGAAACATGGATCTAGATTATTTTATATTTTTTTAAAAATATGTTATCCCAACAATTTGAATTTTATCTACTAATTAAAATTATAAAATTTTATTAGTTAAAATTAAATATAAATAATCTGTAACCTAATAAATTACTCTTCAATTTCATTAGAATATACCTCATGATTGATTCTTTTTTGTAGTTCACTATAATTGCACTATGCAAAAGCGAATGTATCGTTATGCTAATCGCGCGTTCGATCGTGGTACAGTACAAGGTACTCTAATCGAAAACACCCTCGAAACGTGGTGTAGCCGGTTTATTACGTTCCCGTTAACTTAATTAATTGACTTACGCCGCGGCGTCAAGTGTACGTTAATTAATGAACGCGCGTAATTAATCAAAGTCGCTGTTGCGGCTTGTGCGACAAATGAGTTACGGTATGGATGTCTAAAAATACAAGTCTACGTACCACAAATGGTAAATGAATATTGTATTAAGCAACAAAATATTATGTTATAAATAAATAAAATCTCAATAATTCAAAAATTATTATGTGCCGCTTTAAAAATTTTATACAGAATATTCTGAAAATTTCTAACATAAAATTCAGAGCGAACAACGACATTTCGCGCTTATTTTTTTATCATAATGTATAATATAACTTATATTTATTTTAAATATAATTTACATCTTTTTTATTATTATTTGTTAAGATACTTTATTTTACAAAAATATTTCTTTTACAAGAAAATATATACTTGCACAAAATTTAATCTTAATAATTAAACATTTAATCAATCAAACATAACTGTCTTAACTAGCTGTTTAAGTTATGTTTATAAAATTTATCGATTTTTTAAATGTATTATAGATACAAAAAATTTTCTTCCTTGCATTTTACTTGTGAATACATTACAAATCCGTGATATATTATGTAACATATATGCAATAATGTAGGAATAAAGTATATCGCGCAAAAACATTCATAATGTATATAATTCAAATTTAAATAATTATTTTTATGCAAAGTGGAAACTATATAATAGAAGAAATATAGATTCTGTCCAATCATCAACGTTGCGAAACCATATTGCACGTTAAATTTCAATTAACTCAAATATCAATTAATTTATGTATATATATTCGGCGACTGAGTTTAATTTATCATACAAAAGCAAACACGTGAGATTGAGCTGGAAACTGAATCGAGTTGGAAAACAGCATCAAACCATCTGGCGCAACAGGAAAATTTCTTGCCAATTAAACAATACACGTTCACAAGATAATTGCTTTAGAACTATATATCTTTGTCAATTGAGAATAAAAAATAAAAACATACAATATGAAATGGATCACTGAAATAAAGAAACACAAATTCAAATTTTAAATATGGACTGTAAATATAAGCAAGTATAGTATAAATAATAAGTGTAGTAATGAAATATAAATATCACATTTTATATTTGTATAAAATTCACAACAAAATTAATTTAAAAATTACAGTAAAAAAATATATTTATAAAAAATTGATGATTCTATTCACGTTTAACATTTTAAAATATGTCAACAAATAAGCAAGGAAACTTTTGTTAAGAAAATAATTCTTTGCTTCTTTAGTTTACAGTTCGACAATACATATTAAACTACAATGCGTCATAGGTATGTCATTGGCCGACTAATTTACGTTTTATACGCTTTTCATCAAAAGCCCTTGTATATACGCAGAGGAGAAACATAATATAAATAAAATGCGCTTCAGTTCACCCTACTCGTTTTGCGGTTTCTAGAAGCAACTACCCTTTAGGCAAGTTTTCCCGCAAGGAAAAACATTTACTACCGACAACCGTATTACCTCAGTGTCCTTTTACGTTTTTCCTTATCCATCTCCCTATGTTCCTCTCGACATTTTCGCATCACCCTTCGAAACGAAAACCAAGATCCTGGCATTGATTAAATCTTGTACAAGAAAGCGGAATAGCTTTATCTTGTTTTTCATTTATTCGGTAAACTTTTTTAAATTCGGTTTTAATAAAAAAATGATTACTGCTTTGCAGAAAGATTTTATTAATATATATATATCTTAAAAATTTAGCTACGTATAGACCTGAAAATAATTTTATTAGATCATCAAAATAATTATGTAGGATTATGTTCAAGCAAAGAATGTCAAAACTCCTTGCTAGAATGTAAAACCTTCTTTTTCAGCATGCTTGAAAGTCCTATACAATTATTTTAATAATCCAATAAAATATTATTTTCATACCAATATTTAGCTACATTTTTAGCAAAATTATTCTTTTCGTGAACCATTGACATTGGTGTTTATATATTCGAGAAATATTTCACTTTCTCTGGTACTTTAATACTTAGAATTTATGATTTTATTTTGAAAATATTGTATGAAAAATATGGCTCCAAATTCAATTCTATATTAAAAATTTTGACAAGAATAATTATATAATTTCTGGTCATGATCATAATTGAGAAACATGGCTGTATCTCCCTAAAAATAATTATTTAGGAATATATATTGAGAGAAAAGATCATAATTTATAATCATTTTTTATGCTAATTGTATATTTTTTTGATATTTTTTGAACTATAAATCTAATTTATGTCACTAAATTATAACAACAATAACTGTAAAAATGGAGCTCTTAATCATAATTATTGTACATGCAATTATCATAATTATCAAACACATTTCTCTCAGTATGTGCTTCACATAAATAAATACTTACATTCTTCACTACATTCTAAATATACATTCTAAATATATATTTCTTCTTCATGATATCTAATAAAATCACATAATTTAACTAGTCTCATATGCTCATATGCTCACAATAAATCTTTCTTTTGTTGAGCAAGAGATCCGACGATTGACTGGTGATATCAGTCACCGTCATATATCAATTATTAAAGGCTATTCGTTCGCTTCCGTCGAGAAGATAGCAGACACCCCTCGGCAACTGCTTCGGAAGCCATTTCGATCCGTCTCAAGTCAATTCCTGTGGGACTGAAATTGAGTCACACGTCCGAATAAAAGATTCAACGACGAATACTACAAGTCGAAACGTGGTAAATAAACGAAACGAAAAGCGTCTTGAATGAAAAAGAATTCAGAATTCTAAATTATTTGATGTAGTAAGAAAAGAGATGCTGCACGTTCTTTGTTAGTACTTTTTCAATAAAGGAAAGTGCTATCCTTCTATCCTAATTTAAAGCTTATTTTAAATATTTTTCGAGGAATTACAATTCTGTTGAAATCTAAAATTGTCAAAATTACGTTTTTATGACGAAAAACTAAATTTTTTCTTTTATTATTCAATTACATTTTCATTTCTTTATTTGTTTAATTTAAAGCATTTCAATCAATTTATAAAATTAATATTTATATTTTATGATTCAATCGATATAATAAATAGATATATGTGCATATAATTATGTGTACGATAAGAAATCTGAATTGCAGAGAAATAGGAAAGAATAGATGCTGATATTTTAATGTCGTGGTATACTTCAAACTTTGTAATTCTAGGCATTGGTTTGATGTATTAGCTATTACATCTCTATTATAATTTCCTTTTTAATAGAGATGAAAAAAGAAAGAAAAATTCTGATATACTTCAAATCAATATTTAGAATTTCAAATCTTGTTAGAACAACATTGTTCTAATTATAATAAATATTTTTAAGGTAAACCAATTTGACTTGGCAATACGAAAAAATAAATATAGTGGAGTAACTTGAAAAAATAAAACAGCAAAAAAATGAGATGAATGGAAGAACAGTACGCAGCGGTCACTAGATAAAATATTGTATTGCATATGTACAATACATGCACGAAGTATACATGTACTATTGCAGGTAGATACTTTGTGTATATGGGACGAGCTCTGGAGTTTACACTCTCACTATCGAGACTCACTGCGTCGAGCATTTCCCAATATCGTCAATAACAAAAAAACACCTTAGTCGCGACCGCATCGGCATCGGCGAATTGTGTATTACATATTTACAGATCCCATTTTCTCGCACCGCAGAGAAAGCTGGATATCTACTTTTCACGTATTGAATTATGAATAACGATTTTTACATTTTATATATATACTTTGTTTCATGAACCATCAGGTTGAAGCTTACTGCTTTATGCGTTTTTAAAAAGAACAACAACATATCATAACCACATATATTAGGTGTAGTAAAAAGAAATCATTATTTTTCCATTCAATTTCATGCAAAAATAATGGATTTCTTTTTACTTTTTTACTATACCTAATATATGCATATTTTTGTACGTATGATGTGCGATTATATGTATCTAAAAGATAATTACACATTTCATTTTTAATAAATCATGCATTATTTTATTTCGTTTTAATCTATTAAAATAAAATTTTTTTTAAAATACTGTACTTTATTTCTTGAGCATCGCATTTTAATTCTCAAAAATTATTTAAATAATATATATTAATGACTGAATATAAATATTACATTGTTGATATCAGAGTTATACGAGTATCATAGCTAACTGAAAAAGAGTAATTACTAATCAAATTAATAATTAAAACATTGAAACTCCATTGTAAAATGTAATTATTTAAAGAAATAAATATTATCAGTCATATGCATTTTCAGCATAAATATTATCTTATTAATACGTATTAAAGCTGAATATTATTATTTGAGTATTATAACTAACTGAAAACAGTAATTAATCAATAACTAAAGTGCTGAAACTCTATGATTTAAAACGTGATACATCAATTAATGAAAAAAAATCGGAAAATAAAGATATATCAAATATGAGACAATAAAACAGATAGGTGTATCATAGATTAATATGACATTAACGCCGTACATATTAAATATGTATAGTGATAAAAATCTATTGT